>Ga0307476_10000045_pt1 | contig 135426 bp, 119 predicted proteins | sample atmos_gasesECM2C_2_FD_203314 | JGI IMG/M metagenome (GOLD analysis project Ga0307476, IMG submission 203314) | Hardwood forest soil microbial communities from Morgan-Monroe State Forest, Indiana, United States - atmos_gasesECM2C_05 | ecosystem: Environmental > Terrestrial > Soil > Temperate... | reverse complement strand
CGGCGGAGTCCGGACATACCTTATGCGCCTCGAGCGCGAATAGAAGCCTGTCCGCATCGCCGCAAAAATACCTGTGGACAGGTACGCCTGTTTTCATAGAAGGATGACGCCGACGGAGGAGTGCACCCTGCTTCTTCAAACTGATCCACTACCAGGCAAGCGGCTGTAGAGGAAAGATTCGCGGAATTTCCGGCACGGATTTAAATAAAAACCCACCTCCTTCGCGAGAAAGAGGTGGGGCTTCTATGAGGAGGAAACTGTTCTGGAGTCTAGACTAGTCTCCGGTACCGCAGCTGCAAATACCGTGGCCGCTGCCGTCCAGGACGATTGCGAGGCACTCGTCGTAGGCCCGAACATTCTCCGCGACGCTTAGAGTCGCGTCTTGGGAAGCGGTTTCGGTAATCGTGAAGTTGCTATTCTGAATGTGCGTCGTCCAGCTACGCAGTCCAGCTTCGAACGGCTGGGGTACTGTGGTCGTCCCCGGAAGTGGGCAGGCATTGGCGACTGGAGCAACTGAGAATACCTTGATGGCTCCGGTGGACAGGGTGACGCCGGTCAGAGGATTGCTGGTCAAATCCACATTCACCGACAGTGTGCCCAAACCATCAGGAGTCTGCAGGCAGCCGCAGCACTCGGTCATTTCCTGTTGGGGATCGAACACGAAGATATAGGCGCAAAGGTTACCGTTCGAGGTACCCGCATTGGTGATGCGGAATGTCCCATCCGGAGCGCCACTGGTATTGGCGTTAGAGAAATAGTCAACCTTGAGAACATCTGGCGGCTCGCCAGTTGTTGAGGGCTTACCCAAGGCTGGGGCGGCTGTGGTTGCGGCCCAGCTGCTCAGGGAGCAAAAAGCCAGGGCCAGAATTGAAGCAAAGGTTCGACGCATGTTACCTCCAGTGGAAGACGTATAGCGGCAACTCATGCACCGGATTCAGTGCAGCCGGCCGCAAGTGACGGGGTTACTTTACCTTGTTTTCTAACAGATACAATCCCCCCGATGAACTAATCCAATTCTATTAAGCAGTTTGACCTGTGCCCCGAACTGCTTCAGCTAGAACTGCTTCCAGCCAACCTAGGGTTTAATCGTGAAAACAGTGCCAGCCTGGGTAGCTTCGTAAAGCTCTCCAAAGGTTGTGCCCGTAATAGCCCCCCGGCTCCCCTTCCGTGAGACCAGCTTCAGGATTTTCTCCCGTCCCCGCGCCCTTCGGCCGCGAAGCTGTGAATCGTGGTATGGGTCCACACGCTGCCTGAACCGGGCGACAATCGATAAACAGTTCCAAGGTCGTAGAACCCTCCATTCGGAGTGGTTCCGTATAAGTTGCCCTCCGCATCGGTTGCCAACTCGCCGTACGGGTTGATTCCCGAATGAGCGCCGAAGGTAAAAATAGTGGTCTCCGTCCATGAGCCATCGTTGTTCTGAGTCAGATGGAAGACCTCGCCGCCTTCTCCGTCGCCTTGACCGACCCCGAAAATATCCCCGGCCGAGGCCAAGAGGAGCTCTGAATGCGGTAGCCGATTTGCGCATTCTTAAAGCGGCCGATTACGCTTTCGTTCCAACCTCCGCTTCCGTTTGGCGCCAATTCATACACCGAACCGGAGTTATTGTTGCCGCCGCCACCTGTTGTGCCGAAAATGTTCCCTTGTGAGTCAAAACTTACCTCGCTCCAGGGTAAGGCGCCATCGGGGGATCCTTGAAAGTTGTACAGAACGGTTTCGGTCCACTCGCCGTGAGAGTCGGGCGAAAGTTCGAAAACCAACCCTAGTCCATTCGCTCCGCCCAAGCTGGTCGTGCCATAGAGGTTTCCGTCGGCGTCGATTGTGAGACCCGCTTGTGGTGCTTGTCCGTCAGAGCTACCGGCGAACGAATGGATGACGGTCTCCGTCCAGTTGCCTCCTTCTCCCGGAGCTAGCTTGAAGATTCCACCAAGTTTATTCGCACCGCCGCCACTGGCCGCCCCGTAGAGATTCCCCGCCGCGTCGAAGACGATGTTGCCCACCGGCGTGCTGACATCCTTTCCGCCCTGCAATGCATACAGGAGTCGAAAATTCGCACTCCCATCCGACGATTCCGCAACCTCAAACACGACTCCGCATCCGGTGTATAGAGGTGCGCAAGAACTGCCGCCACCCTGTTGAGTTGTGCCATAGAGTTTGCCGGATCTGTAAACTAGCTTGGCTTGCGGGTGTAACCCGTTCTCACCGGTGTACGGGAACGTGTATAGAACTTTCTCGGCAAAGGCGCTACCAATTGAAAACAGAGCCGCAAGAAAGATAGTAAGGATGTACCTAGCCAATTGTGAAAACTTGTGCGTCATACCATCGGACCTCGAAGGGAAGTATCTCCGGCTGGAGGAAAGGCGGAATTGCTGAGAGGGCACTCTAACACGGAGTCTGCCTTCATCGCTCTAATCTTTGGGGCTAAGGAGAAGAGCTTTGAAGGCAGGAGGGGGCGGAGTACAGCGTGAACGAACTTTAGTGGATACTCTGTCCGGCCTTTGCTCTCTTAATCAGGCTACGGTTTCTCGGCCGCGTTTTCGGCAGGCTTCTGAAAAAGCTTGGGGTCGATTGTGGGATTGAATTCCAGAGTGGTGTATTCCGCGGTGCTTGAATCCTGACCATTCTGTTTGTTGTGGCGGACGAACGGCACGGTGAGGCCATTCACCGGCTTCCAGTTGTCCATGTCGGTTTCGCCCTCGACGGGCTGACCTTGGCTGAGCGTCCTGTAAGTTTCCTTCAGGATGTGGCCGCTTTGCGGATCCACAAACCAGCGGATGCTGGCTCCTGCGACGTTGACGTCCACGATGCGAGCGTCGACTTCGCCAACCTTCTCGCTTCCGCCGGCGCGGAAATACACGTTGGCATCCTTCGCGTGTGAGGCGATGAAAACGGGATCGCGCTTGATCTGCTCGAGCGTTTCCGTCTTCTGCGAGGCAGGGAAGTCGCGCATGCCCTGGCCGGGAACGGCCATGAACGCCAGATCCGGCGTGACCACAATATTCATGATTCCACCCGGAGTCTGCATCTGAGCGTGCAGACGATCGGGAAAAACGATGACGGTTTCCATCTGCATGGGAAACTCGCCCTGCGCCGTTTTCTGGGTTAACGTCAAATCGGCCTTCACCGACTTGATCGATGCCAGCTTGGCTTCGCCGCCCATTGCAGCCACTACTTTCGCGGCTAGAGCTTTGCCTTCATCGTTCGATGCGGTGGGTTTGCTCTCCTCTTCTTTCGCACCTTCTTTTGCGCCCGGTGGAGGCGGAATGGTGATATCGATTTCTTTTACCGCACCCATGGAAGAAAGAGGCTTGTCGAACTCTTTGGTATTGCCAACCACCAGAACCGCCAATTGGTCGCGGTGTACATATTTCGCCGCCACACGATTTACGTCAGAGGCCGTGACTTTTTGGATCTCCACCGGAAACTTGTCGAGCCAGTCCGCAGGGTATCCGTAAAATTCGTAGGCCATTCTTTCCGCGAGAACCTTGTCGGGAGAGTCGAGGCGAAAGATGAAAGCGTTCAGGATCGCGTCTTTCGCGTGCTTGATTTCGTCTTCCGTGATCGGCTGCTTAGCAAGGTTATCGATATCTTCATCGAGCGCCTGCACCGATTCGATCGTGCTCTGGCTCTTGGTGCCCATGGTGAACTGCAGAACGCCGGGATGTCCGAAGTTGGCTCCAATGCCGCCGCCTACGTGGTAAGCCAAGCCGCGTTTGGTGCGAATATCGTTGAACAGGCGGGAGGAGAATCCGCCTGCGAAGGCCTCGTTGAAAACCGCAATCGAGTAGTAGTCGGGATTGTTACGCGTGGTGCCCAGCGTGACCATGTGAATGGTGCTTTGGTTCACGTCGTCTTTCGGGATGAGGTAATAGCCCGCCTTGGCCGGGTGATACTGGATTTCGTTTTTCGGAATTTCGGGACCCTTGGGCCAGGACTCGAAGGCTGTGCGCAACTTGGCTTCCATCGCCTTTGGATCGAAGTCTCCGCTGATGCCCAGGATGATTTGATTGGGGTGAATGTAAGTGTGGTGCCAGTCGAGCAAGTCCTGGCGCGTGATGGCAGCGATGGTGGAGTACTCAGCTTGACGAGCGTAGGGATTGTCAGCTCCGTAAGCCAGTTTTGCGGATTCACGCCCAGCAATCTCGCCGACTTCGTCGTTGCGCCGCGAGATGCCGTCTTCCGCTTGCTTCTGCGCGAGGTCGAGTTTGTCGGCGCGAAACTCGGGATTCTGCAGCAGGTCGGCGAAGACTTTGAAGACATCGTCGAAATCGCCTTTCAGGCAGGACAAGCTGATGCTGGTGGAATCGGGACCGCCGCCGGTCTCCACTTTAGCGGCACGCACTTCCAAAAAGTCGTCGAGTTGATCGCCAGTTTGCGACTTGGTTCCGCCGGTGCGCCACACCTCGCCAAAGATATCTACCAATCCAACTTTGCCGGCAGGTTCACGGGTTGAACCACCACGGATGCGCGCAGTTCCTTGGATCAGCGGCAGTTCGTGATCCTCCTGCAGAAAGATCACCATACCATTAGAGAGTTCAACGCGTTTGGGTTGTTGTGCCTGGAAAGCCGGCAGAGGTGGAATCGGGATCTGTTGCCAGTCTGTGGCTTGCGAAGCGGCTTTCGGCAACGTGACAAACAAAGTGGCGGTAACAAGAGTTAACGATAGGACGATGGGCTTCATGCGGACCGCGTTCGTTTGCGTCTTCCATCTCTTCACTGGCCACCTCCCTGCGCGTCTTCGCTTTTTTCACCACCCGCGACGGTCTCGATCACGCCCACGGTGCGGTTTGTGTCGTTGAAAGTTTCATTGGCTACGCGTCGAATATCAGCTTTCGTTACTTTGTCGATGCGGTCCACGGAGCGGAACAACTCGCGCCAGTCGCCATAGCGGGTCTGAAAAATCGCCAATTGGGTGGCTAGGCCTTCGTTTTCCGCGAGACCGCGGATCAGGTTGGCCTTGGTGCGAGTCTTGATCATCTTCAACTCGTCGTCGCTGATGTCTTCTTTCTTCAGCCGCTCGATTTCAACGTGAATGGCGTCCGCTACTTCCTGCGTGCTGTGGCCCGGCAGGGGGTAAGCATAAAACGCAAAGAGGTGCGGATACTTCGTTCCGGGAAGCCCGCTGAATCCTGCGGAGAAAGCGGCGATCTTCTTATCGCGCACCAGCGCACGGAAGAGACGCGAGGTTCGGCCCTCCGACATGAGATCGGTGATCGCGTCATACACCGCATCATCTTTTGTTCTGTAATCGGGCCGGTGGTAACCCTCGAGATAAAGCGGCTGCGACTTCTCTTTGAGCACAACTCTGCGCTCGGAGTTCTGCGGCGGCTCGGTAGTTGTAGTCTCATCGGGCTTATGGCTCGCAGGAAGGCGGCTGAAATATTTTTCAAGAATCGGCATTGCCTGGGATGCCTTCACATCGCCCGCGACCGCAACCACCATATTTGCCGGAACGTAGTACTGGTCGAAGAATTTCTTGGCGTCAGTCGCCGAGAAAGTATTCAGGTCAGACATCCAACCAACGGTTGGCCTGTGATAGGGATGGGCCTCGAAGGCCGCGGCGTCAAACTGCTCCAGCAGGCGGCCGGTTGGATTGCTGTCGGTGCGAAGTCGTCGCTCTTCGATGACTACGTTGCGCTCTTTATAAAACTCGCGCATCACAGGATGAAGGAAACGCTCCGACTCGAGATACGCCCATAGCTCAAGCCGGTTTTCGGGCAACGAGTAGTGATATCCCGTCTCGTCGTAATCGGTGAATGCGTTGAGATCCTGGCCGCCGCTCTGCTCGATGATCTTTCCAAACTGGTTGGCCACAACAAATTTGTCGGCAGCGGCGATTGCGTCCTTCCAGGCTTTTTCCAGTTCCTTGAGTTTGGCTTCGTCGCGGCCCACGCTTTTGTCGCGCTCAGCGATATAGGCGGTGTAGGCAGTTTCGACTTTTTCGAGAGCCGGCTTCTCGGTGGCGTAGTCGGTGGTGCCAATCTTATCCGTCCCCTTGAACGCCATATGCTCGAACATATGGGCCAGGCCGGTTCTTCCCATGGGATCCTGCGCCGAACCCGCATCGACCATGGTAAAGAAGGAAAATACCGGGGCTTCCGGCCGCTCACAAATAATGATGGTCAGTCCGTTTGGCAACTTCTTGACCATGATCCGCTTTTCAAACGACGCAATATCCTGCGCCGCAGCGAGAACGCTAAGGATAAGAAAAGCGAGAAGAACAAGAGCGTAGGGCCTGAATATAGGGCGTTTCATTGGACCTCCAGAAAGCCGGTACGGGTCATTGGCAGAACAATTCCGACACACATCTTTGAACAACCATCGTTTAGACGCACGGAACCAGCGGAAGTTTGAAATTACGTGGCAGGAAGGGAGGTTGTCAAACCGCCTGGTGCAGTTGTTCAAGCGAATAAAGGTAATCGACTGTATTTTGCGCATGCATCCGTTTGGTGCAAAATGCTTGCGGGAGCGTGCACGCCATGGATTCGACGATTGAGGTTCAAGGAAAGCAGCTCAAGCTGTCGAACCTGGAAAAGGTCTTGTATCCCGTTACGGGGTTCACCAAGCAACAAGTCATCGACTATTACGTTCGCATTGCGCCTGCAATGATCCCGCACATGGCTGGACGTCCGTTGACCCGCAAGCGCTATCCCAATGGCGTGGACGAGGAATTCTTTTACGAAAAAAATGCGCCCCAGCATCGTCCTGACTGGGTGAAGACTGCACCCATCTGGAGCGAAGGAAACCGGCGGATGGTTCACTATATTCTGGCAGACGATTTGCCTACGCTGGTATGGCTGGCGAATCTGGCTGCCATCGAACTGCATCCGTCGCTCTCGCTGGCGAAAGAGATTACCTGTCCCACCATGATGGTTTTCGATCTTGACCCCGGGCCGCCCGCGAACATTGTGCAATGCTGCGAGGTTGGATTGGTGCTGCGCGAAATCTTCGAACATTTCAGTTTGCAAAGCTTTGCGAAAACTTCGGGGTCGAAGGGTCTGCAGATTTACGTTCCACTGAACACTCCAACCAACTACAAGTCGACCAAGCCTTTCGCCCACGCGCTCGCACAATTGCTCGAGCAGGATCGTCCAAAAGAAGTTGTGTCGGACATGAAGAAGCAGGTGCGAACCGGAAAAGTTTTCGTCGATTGGAGTCAGAACGACGAGCACAAAACTACGATCGGCGTGTACTCGTTGCGGGCGCGCGAGCGTCCCACGGTTTCGACTCCGGTAACGTGGGAAGAGGTGGAACGCACGTTTAAGAAGAAAGACGCTAACCTGCTCGTATTCGAAGCCAAGCAGGTGGTCGCGCGCGTCGACAAAATGGGCGACTTGTTCGCTCCGGTGTTGGAATTGAAGCAGTGGTTGCCGGATCTCAAGCAACTTGCGGCGAGCGCGGGCGAGCAAGCTGAGCCGATTTCGATTGCTGCTCAAGCGGAAGAGGAAACAGAAGAGGAACCAAAAGCTGTTCGCCGTCCCCGCCCTGGGAAAAAGACCGCAAAACCGCCTCAGGCGCGCCGGGTGAAGCGCAAGGTATAATCCCGCACGCCATTTTTTGTTTCGGGACCGTTATAGGATCTTGTAATGCCTCAACTTTTTGTCGGAACGTCGGGATGGGCTTATCCGAGCTGGAAGCCCGACTTCTATCCTGCCAAGCTCGCGCAGAAAAAGTTCCTCAGCCACTACGCCACGCAACTGAATACGGTCGAGGTGAACTTTACTTTCCGGCAACTGGTGAAAGAGACCACGATCCAGAACTGGATTCAGGAGACACCGGCGCACTTTCGCCTCGGCATCAAGGCTCACCAGGTGATCACACACATCAAGCGGTTGAAGGGGACAGAAGACTTTGTTCCCCGCTTCCTGGCGACGATCGCGCCACTAGCCAGCGCCGGCAAGCTTGGACCGGTACTCTTCCAGTTGCCGCCGAACCTGAAAACGGATCCGGCGCTGCTCAAGGACTTTCTCGCTATCCTGCCGCGTTCGCTTCCGGCAGCATTTGAGTTTCGTCACGATTCATGGTTCGCCGAGTCGACTTGGGAAGCGTTGAAAGCGCATGGGGCCGCGCTGTGTGTGGCGGAGACTGAAGAACGCACCACGCCAGATGTGGTCACCGCGGCCTTTGTCTATTACAGATATCGCAAGCCAAATTACACCGGAGAGGAACGCAAGGCTATGGTCGCCCGAATCGGAGAGCATCTGTCAGCAGGCCGCGACGTGTTTGCTTACTTCAAACACGAGGAAACGCCGGAAGGTGCGCTGTCTGCGGTCGAACTGCTGCGCGAGGTCGGCCAGACGTAGTCTGATCGGCATCTACGGAGAGCATCCTGTTCGGTACTTTTCGCAGAGTCCAATAATACGCATAATTCATTTCTCGCTGCACCATGAAGTCCGAATCCAATTCACGATTGCTCTCAAGCTTCCTCGACTATCTGCGAATCGAGAAGGGATTGGCTCAGCTTTCCATCAGGGCCTACGCCACCGATATCGGCCAGTTCTCGGAATTTCTGGAAAAGCGCAACAGCCTGCTGCTGACGGCCCGTCACATCGATGTGCGCGAATTCCTGCAGCAGCTTTTTTCCTATCAAGTCGATGGCCGCAGCGTGGGACGAAAGCTCTCAGCCCTGCGTCATCTGTATCGCTATTTGCTGCTGGATAAAAAGATCGAGCACGATCCCACGCTGAATATCGAGTCGCCGAAGCAGTGGAAGGTTCTGCCGAAGGCGATGGCTCGCGATGAAATGGAAGCGATGCTAGCCGCTCCGCTTATGCTATGTGGCAGCTCGGAGCGCGGCAGTTCAGCGTATTCGTCTGCGCTAGCCGCCCGCGACCACACGATGCTCGAGGTTTTTTATGCAGGAGCGTTGCGAGTCTCGGAGATCCTCAACGTCAAGCTCGAGGACTTGAAGCTAGATGCCGGGTACATGCTGGTGCGCGGCAAAGGCGACAAGGAACGCATCGTACCACTAGGCAAGTCGGCGCAGGACGCATTGCGAAAATATCTAGCGGAAGCACGCCCGGCGCTGGCAACGGGGAAGCGAAGCACATCTGCCGTCGTCGCAGCTCAGGTGAGAAATTCGCCTCTGCTCTTCATCGCGCGCGGAGGACGAAAGTTGACGCGCCAGAGGGTGTGGCAGATGGTACGCGCGGCATCGGCAGCGTCAGGCCGCGTCGCATCGCCGCACATGCTGCGCCACTCCTGCGCCACGCACATGGTGGAAAATGGCGCCGACCTGCGGACGGTGCAGACGATCCTGGGTCACGCTGACATTTCAACCACGCAAGTTTATACGCACCTGGCGCTGGGCCGACTGCGAACTGTCTATCAAAAACATCATCCTCGGGCAAAAGCGAGATGACGGAAGCGAGATGACCGCATCCAGGCAAACAAAGGCGATTGTCGCCACAGCCGTGACTGACTTTCTGCGCCATCTCCACGAGCGCAATTCGTCGCCGCACACAGTCAAGGCGTACAAGCAGGATCTAGAACTGTTCTCGATATATGCCGGCGCGCGCGAATGGAAGCAGATCGACCACATTGCGGTGCGCGGATTTCTCTCGCAACTTTATGACAAAGGATTGAGTAAAACCTCCGTGGCCCGAGCCTTGGCCGCGGTGCGGTCGCTTTATCGCTGGCTGGCGCGAGAAGGATTGGTGGAGCAGAATCCGGCAAAGCTGGTCGCCACACCGAAACTCCCGAAGAAGCTTCCGCGTGTTCCCACCATTGAAGAAATGAATTTCGTGATCGACGGTGCGATGCCGGAGGCAGCGGCATTTCCAGAGCGCGACCGGCTTATGCTGGAACTGCTTTACGGATGCGGCATCCGCAACTCGGAGCTAACCAGCATCAATCTAGAGGACATTCGGCTGAGCGCGGAAGCGATTCTCATCCGCGGCAAAGGGAAGAAAGAGCGTAACGTTCCGTTCGGCGATTCAGTGATCGCGGCTCTCAAAGCTTACCTGCCCGACCGCCAGAAGGTTCTTGCCGCGTTCAACAAGCAGACCGGCGCCCTGCTTATTAACCGGCGAGGTGGCCGGCTCACTACTCGCAGCGTTGGACGGATCATCAAGAAAATCGCCGTCGCCAAAGGCCTGTCGCCCGACGTCCATCCGCACACGCTTCGCCATGCCTTCGGCACGCACATGCTGGAGGAGGGCGCTGACCTGCGCGCCATCCAGGAGTTACTCGGCCACGAACGCCTCGCGACCACGCAGCGTTACACGCAGTTGTCGATGAAACATGTGCTGCAGGTGTACGACCAGACGCATCCCCGGGCGAAGTAAAGTAGCGCTACGCTCGTTCGCGAAGTCCTTCCCACATCTCGACCACACGCGTCCTCAACTCGGTCGTGAGCTTTTCATAAGCCGCTTCCGACGCTTCGCTCTCCGGCGGCGGCAGAATGGGATCGCCAAATTCCATCCTCAACCGCGTGAATTTCTGGAACGATTTGTTCCTCGGCCAGGCCTCATAAAACCCGTCGATGGCCACCGGCACAATGGGCACCTGCATGTGAATCGATAAAATGGCGGCACCCTTTTTGAAAATTCTTGGAGTGCCATCGATCGACCGCTCGCCTTCGGGATACAAAATGAGCGGCCGTCCTTGCCGCAAGCCGAACGCGCCAGCGCGCATGGCGGGAACCAGGTTCGCGTCGGGATCGACCACAAGAACACGAAGTGAATGTGCCAGCTTCAGCATGAAGCCCTGACCGAAGATTTCGCTCGTTCCCACGGCAAATACTTTGGCAAAAACCTCCGGCGGCAGAACACCTGCCAGAATCAGCGGATCGAGGTAACTCTGGTGATTAGACGAAATAATATAAGCGCCACTCTTCGGCAGCTTTTCAATTCCGCGCACTTGCAAATCAAATCTGTCGAGCGCGATGACCTGCGCGAGCCTCGACACCACATACCAAAACGTGTTGCTGATGCGCTGTGGCCGGACTAGGGAGATCACGTCGGCGGCATCGGGTGCTTCGGCGAGAATCGCTTTCCATCCCGCGAAGGCCGGCCGCGTGCCCGAAGCGTTCGCGCCGCTGGCTGCACTTTGCAGCACGGCATCGACCAGGTCGCGCACCGTATAAATCTCAGCGAGTTGCGACTCCGGCACATTCCCGCCAAGTTGTTCTTCTATCCGGCTCAGCAACTCGACGCGCTGCATGGAGTCGAGGCCAAGGTCGAGCTCTAGGTTGTGAGCGGGCCGCAGGGCCGGCGGAGGCGTGCGGGCCGACTCGCGCACAATCTTCAGTGCTTTCTGCACATTCGGCTGATCAAGCCATGACTGTTCGTCAGCAGTCAAAGGCTGTTCAGCTGGCAGTTCGGAATCATCGTCCACTCGACTCTGATTCGCCTTGATGCGCTTCTCCACTTCAAAGCGTTTAATCTTGCGCGTGGTGGTGCGCGGCAAGTCTTCCTGCCAAATCTCATAACTACCAATGCGCTTAGTGGATGCGATCTCATGCGATAGGCTTTCGATGTCAAAGCGGATGACTTCTTTGGCATTTACAATTTTTTTCTGCCGCAGCAAATCGAAGTTAGGAACGATCACGGCGTGTAAGCGGTCACCACTTTCGCCCGGCTTACCTTCTAATCCCATCACGGCCAATTCTTTGATGTGCGGCGATTTCAGGTAGTTGGCTTCCACTTCCTCAGGATAAATATTCTTCCCGTTGCTAAGCACGATCACTTCTTTCTTGCGTCCAGTAAGGAACAGGTTACCGGCGTCGTCGAAATAGCCCAGATCGCCGGTGTAGAACCATCCATCGCGCAGCACGGCGGCGGTTGCGTCCAGACGATTCCAGTAGCCCTTCATCACAGGTGCGCCGCGCAGCGCGATTTCGCCACTGGCTGGTCCGCCATCTTCCTGCTCGTCATCGATTTGGATTTGCGAATCGACAATTTTGGCTTCAACGCCTTTCATCGCTTTTCCCACAGAACCGATCACGTTGTCGCCGGGAGAAGTTGCAAATACGGCAGCCGTGGTTTCCGTGAGACCGTAGGCCTGCAACACGTCGATGCCGAGTTCGTAGAAATCTTGGGCAATGGCGGGGTCGAAACGCGACCCTCCGGTCACGAGATAACGCATTTTGCTTCCCAGAGTGTCGTGGATTTTGCCGAAGAAGATGCGGCCGGCGTTGAGTCCCACTCTTCGCAAACCTCGATTCAGGTTCATAAGCCCGCGCAGCAGCTTTTTCGCGATGGATCCGCGTTTCGCTACTTCCTGAAAAATACGTTCATGAATCAGGTAGAAGAATTGAGGCACGACCGCGAACGCAGTGATTTCACGCTGCTGCAACGCCCGCAGCAATTCCGTGGTGTTCAGAGTTTCGAGATATACGACGCGCGCACCCTTCACCAGCGGAATCATCAAATTCGCCATTTGAGCCAGCACGTGGAACATGGGGAGTACACCGAGAAGCGCATCGCTGGGCCCAATGTCGACCCAGTTGAATACGGCTTCGACCTCGCCCAGCAAGTTGGCGTGGGTCAGCATTACGCCCTTAGGATCGGCAGTCGTGCCCGAAGTGTAAAGCAGGGCTGCGATTTCATCGGGCTGGGCGTCGATAGGGCGAAACTTCCCGGGACCGGCGGCAAAGATCGACGGCAAATTTTCAAGCCACTGCCCTGAGATGGACGCGCCAGCCGGCCGCTCCGGATCCATCAGCACGAGGCCGACATCGATGTCGAAAACCGCCTCGTGTGCCACCTGTGCGTGTTTCGTATCGCAAAACAAAGTTAAGCTGCCGCTGTCTTTCAGCAACTTGTTCAGTTGGTTGGAATGCAGAGCGGTGTCGAGTGGAACAACCGTACATCCTCCTGCAATGATCCCGAGATACACCGCGACCCATCGCGGATGGTTTTCCGCCATAAGGGCCAGCCGCGCTCCGCGCTCGAATCCGTTTTCCGTGACCCAACGTCCGACGGACTCCGCCATGCCCCGAAGCTCGGCGTAGGTGCAACTCTCGATTCGATCCTGGCGCTGCAGTTCGAGCGCCACATTACTGGGCCAGCGCTCCGCGCATTCGACAAAACGGTCATAGAAGGTAGGCATGGTTCGTGGGGAATATACACGAAAATCGGCTAGCGCCGCCTCGGGTTATTCTTTTGCGCCCGAACCTTGGCGAATTCCACGGACTGGATCTTCTTACGGTTTTTTCTTCTGCAGTTGTTCGGACTCAGCGATGGCCTTCCGAAATTCCTCGACGGCCGATACAGTCGGCGCTTGCAGACAATCCTTTGCCGAGTAACGCCATACAGGTGCCGAATCAAGCGGATATTTGGTGCCGCCCAGATATACTTCGAAAGAATCCTCCGGAGAACCTGCAGTCTTATCGATGTGTGGCGCGTTATCCTGCGGCCCTGCACTAGGGTCGCTCAATGGCGGGGCATGCCCTTGCTGCGCACCAATCCGAATGCTGCTGTCGGTGGACTCGCCGACTCCCGGCCGACTGTCGATGGGCCCACCTCTGATCGTGGGCGCTATCCGGCCCGTTCCGGTCCGAACGGCAATAACCAGATCCGTTTCTTCTCCCTCCATCCTGGGGTCGAGCCTGCCCCAATTCATCAACGCTTTTTCTACATTTTCGCGTGCGGTGGCGTTCCCCATCGGATGGTCGAGAGGTTCTCCTGCACCGGGCGCAATCACGACCACGACCGTGTGCGCTCGCAAGACTAACTCTGGCAGGGAAGGTTTCTTTTTTTCCTTCGCGCTTAATGGGGACGCGACCAGCAGGGTGAGAAACACAAGCAGGGATAGACGTTTTAACACTTGAGACCTCCAAGCGAATCGGCCTAACCTCGCAAGTATAATAGAGACTGTATCGCCTGAGAAGCCAAGGGATGTTCTTGCATCTAATGTGCTAGGCTTTTTAGGGATAGCTTTGGGCCGTACCGCCCTCCGAAGGATTTCACGGTTTGATTAACGCACTGATAGGCAAGGTTTTCGGCACCAAAAATGAACGGGTTATCAAGAGCTTGATGCCCAAGGTCGAGGCGACCAATGCACTCGAACCGCAGAAGCGGAAGCTCACCGATGATGAGTTGCGTGCCAAAACGGATGAGTTCCGGCAACGCATCCAGGAGCGGCTGAGTCGCGTCAATAGCACTGCGCCGCCCGAACCGGAGGCTGAAGCCGTCAACGATACTGACCGTGCCAAGCAACTCGAGAAAGAGAAATACGACGCACTGCAGGAAGTTCTAGACGAAATTTTGGTGGAAGCCTTCGCTGTGGTCCGTGAGGCCGGACGCCGTGTGCTCAACATGCGCCATTTCGATGTGCAGTTGATCGGCGGCATGGTGCAGCACAAAGGAATGATTTCGGAAATGAAGACCGGCGAAGGCAAAACGCTGGTCGCCACTCTTCCCGTCTATCTCAATGCCCTCAGCGGACGCGGCGTGCACGTGGTAACGGTCAACGACTATCTTGCCAAACGCGATTCCGAGTGGATGGGCAAGCTCTATCGTTTCCTGGGACTAACTGTTGGCGTAATTGTTCACGACCTCGATGACGAGCAACGCCGCGCCGCTTATGCCGCCGACGTGACTTACGGAACCAACAACGAATTCGGTTTCGATTACCTGCGCGACAACATGAAGTTCGATCTCAAAGATTGCGTGCAGCGCGGGCATAATTTCGCGATCGTCGACGAAGTCGATTCCATTCTGATCGACGAAGCCCGTACACCGCTGATTATTTCCGGCGCGAGCGAAGAATCGACCGACAAGTATTACAAAGTGAATCGCATCATCCCGAAGCTCGAAAAAGGGGAAGAGCTCGACGTCGCTCCGGGCGAACCGGCGCAGCTTACCGGTGACTTTGTAGTCGATGAGAAGCACCGCAACATCACCGTGACCGATGAAGGTTGGACGAAGGTTGAGGGATTGCTGGGCATCGGCAACATCGCTGACCCGGAAAATTGGCCTCTCAAGCATCACGTCGAAACAGCTGTCAAAGCGCACGCGCTCTATCGGCGCGACGTCGAGTACGTGGTGAAAGAGGGAGAAGTCATCATCGTCGATGAATTCACCGGACGCATGATGCCGGGAAGGCGCTGGTCTGATGGCCTGCATCAGGCGATTGAAGCCAAAGAAGGTGTGAAGATCGAGCGCGAGAACCAGACGCTTGCGACGATTACCTTCCAGAATTATTTCCGCATGTTCAAAAAGCTTTCGGGAATGACCGGTACGGCCGAAACCGAGGCTGCCGAGTTCGACAAGATCTACAAGTTGGAAGTTGTGGTCATTCCGACCAACAAGCAGATGCTGAGGTTGGAACATCCCGACGTAATCTACCGGACGGAAAAAGAAAAATACTTTGCGGTTGCGGATGAGATTCAGACGCTTCACGAAAAAGGCCAGCCAGTGCTGGTGGGTACCACGTCGATTGAAAAATCCGAACGCCTCTCCGAGTTGCTGAAGAAGAAGGGTTTGAAGCAGCACGTCGTGCTGAACGCGAAGTTCCACGAACGAGAGGCCGAATTTGTAGCCCAGGCGGGGCGCAAAGGCATGGTCACCATCGCCACGAATATGGCCGGCCGCGGTACCGATATTCTGCTCGGTGGCAATCCCGAATTCATGGCCAAGCAGGAGTTGGTGAAGAAAGGCATCGCGCAGCAATTACGAGTCGCCCAGGGCAAGATCGAGGGTCCGCAGGAAGATGGGATCACTTCCATTTTTTATTACAACGGCAATGAATACACAGTGCCGACCGATAAGTGGGCCGAGGTTTTCAGCCGCTACAAAGAACAGACCGACAAAGAGCATGACGAAGTCACTTCCGTAGGCGGATTGCATATCCTGGGCACGGAACGGCACGAGTCGCGCCGCATCGACAATCAGCTTCGTGGGCGCGCCGGCCGCCAGGGCGACCCCGGTTCCTCGCGCTTCTACCTCGCTCTTGAGGACGATCTCATGCGCATCTTTGCCAAGGAGTGGGTCTCGAAACTTCTCGAGCGCCTGGGCATGGAAGAAGGCGTTCCGATCGAGGGCAAGATGATGAGCCGCCGCATTGAGGCGTCTCAGAAGGCCGTGGAAGGTCAGCATTTCGAATCGCGTAAACATCTGCTCGAGTACGACGATGTGATGAACAAACAGCGCGAGGCCGTCTACGGCCTGCGCCGCCGCTTGCTCGAGGGGATGGATCAGAAAGATCTAATCCTTGAAGAGTATGTCTCAGGCATTCTCGGCGACCTGATGGACGAATACTGTCCGCCGAAAGGTCACGCCGCCGATTGGAACCTCAGAGGCCTGAAAGATGCGGTATTCACTCGCTTCGGTGTGGATTTCATCGCCGAGGGCGTGAAGGCGGAAGACTTGAACAGGCAGGAGCTCGGGGATGCGATTTTTGAAAAGCTGAAAGAGCGTTACGACGCGAAAGAAAAATTGATCGGCCCTGAGGCCATGCGCCATCACGAGCGCATGATCATGCTCAGCGTGCTCGATTCGCAGTGGAAAGATCACCTCCTCAGCATGGACCATCTGAAGGAGGGCATCGGATTGCGCGGCTACGGCCAGCACGATCCGCTGGTCGAGTATAAGAAAGAATCGTTTGAGATGTTTGAGGCCATGCTGCAGCGCTTCCAGGAAGACACGGCGCGCTACCTGTACCTGATGCAGATTCTCGATCGTCCGCCCGATGCGGGTGCGGGCGGCCAGCAGCCAGGCGAACCCGAAGGCCCTGGTCCCGCAGTTCCAGCGCAGCAAAGCGGTGGTGGCAATGGACATCATCCGCCGCGACTGGTCGCAACTTCCGCCGACGATCTTGAAGAGGCATTCATGCGCCGCAAGCGACGTGAGCTCGAACAGGCTCGCATGGCCGGAGCTGGCGACGTACAACCGGTACAGCAAGTCGTCCGCGCTCAGGAAAAAGTAGGCCGCAACGATCCTTGCCCCTGTGGATCAGGCAAGAAATTCAAGAAGTGTCACGGGGCAGGCTGAGAGATACAGAATTCCGCGAACGGCGATCCGTCTGGCCGTCGAACGACCTCGCGCTTCGGGACCTTGATTCATTTAGGAACTCCGCCTTGCGGCAACCCGAGCTTTACCGACGGCGCGAAATGTCATCTCCTTAGCCTTGCTTCCCGTATTAGCCTTCCACTCCAGAAACAACCCTGCATAATTCTTCGTGATGTAATCCGTCGGGCTCACGCCCAGCGTTTTTGCGGTCGCATCAATCCAGCGCGGCGAGCCTTCGATCTCGCAGAAATTTCCAATCGGCGTTTCGTCCACGACAACCACTCCCTTGCCGTCCGCCCACTCGGCGCGAAACTTTTCGTAGCGGAACGACAGCGTATATCCTAAGGTGCGTAAGATCAAATCCATTTTCTTGCCGTCGCCGAGCGAGGTTTCCAACTCTACGCGACTGCTATGGCGCCCAGCCTTTTTTCCTGCCTTATGCGTCAGAGTCCACTCCAAGCCATATTTTCGGATTCGTAACAGTTCTTTCTTCTTCCGCAGCAATTCACCGGGGAGGTCGTAGAGCGTGTTCATCTCGTGGGTACGCCGAGTGACAATGCGAAATCCTGCTGCACGCAGTTTGCGAGCGAGTGAGCGAACATTTTCGATGCGAAATTTGATCTCGATTTCCCGGTTGGAACTCATTCCGGAAAGTATAGAAGGCTTGGTGCTCTTCCGCGTTGAAAGAATCGCCAGCGTGGGTAGCCGCGGCTCGTTTACGGAGTTCTTTTGCTGGTACCTCGCCGTTCAGGAACGGGAAAAATCATAAACCTTCTTATTTGCTGGCAGTGGTCGCGAATTGCTTTCTTGAGGTGTCCGAGGATGGAGTTCAACTCCGCCATGTCATGTGTTGCCAGCGCTTTAGCGACAAGCTGCATAATTCGATCTTCCGAGCGGCGCTCCATGCGTGGAGTTTCTCAGGAAGTATTAGAAACGTTCGATACCCTACATTCCGTAGTGCCTCAGTAAGAAATACTGTAGTTCAAAACCTGACCCTGGGTTAGCCTATTAGTTGGCCTAATTGAATGTGGGCAACTTCACCAAGTCGTTCTCAGGAACCGACTCGACCGGCTCCCCGGCCTTGCGCCACGCGGTCAATCCTCCGACAATTACGAACGTGTTGAATCCTTTTTCCCGCAGCAGATGCGCCACCCGGGCGCTGGTCGCTTCGCGCGCTCAAGTACAGTAAAGATAAATGTCCTTGTCCCTGGGAAGGTTCTTGATTTCTTCCTCGAGATTATTGGGCTCGATGCGGATTGAGTTCTTGATACGCGCCCCTCCCGAATCGTAATAACCATGGCTGCGGACATCGACGATCAGTACCCGGCTGCCATCGTCCGATGCCAGCCGACGGGCTAGTTCCTCAACCTGCACCCGCGGTATGATGCGATACATCTTGTTTTTGCGGTATTGCAATACGCGGTAAATCGCATACACAACAAGCGCGGCGATAATCACACCTTCCATCGCCAGCCCGGCTGTGTGAAAGCCGCGTAAGATCGCCGCCAAAAAATCGCGCGAAAGGTAGCCCACCAACAAATAGGTCAGGGCGTAGAACGAGGCTCCGGCAAAGTCAAGACGCAGGAACTGCCAGAAGCGCATCTTCATGCTGCCGGCGAGCGGCGCAGCCATGGTGTTGACTCCTGGAATAAACTTTGCGATCACTAGCGTAATCTTGCCCCGCTTGTAGAACGACTCGGCCGACCGCAAAATACAGGTTTCCGGATTGATCGATACGCGGCAGAGGAACCCCAACAGTAACCAGCCCATGTACCGCCCCAGCCAGAACTGCACGGTATCGCCCAGCAGCAAGGCCGTGATAGCCGCAACTAAAACGTACGGACCCCACAACGCGTGCGCAGCCACCGCCGCGCCGGCCGCAACCAGCGCAAGGGCCGCAGGGAAGGGAATACCGATCGCCTCCGCCAGCAACAGGACGAAGGTCAGAGCATAGCCGTGACGCGCCATCAAAGAGATCAAATTCATTGACAGTGTTGGATAGAAAGAATCAGGAAAGGGTTCAGTATAAACAAAACCGGCCAAGTTCCTGAAGAACCCGGCCGGCAAACAGTAGCTGAGCCGTCATCTAGGGCTCCCCTTATGCTCTGTCTCGAACTAGTGACTCATCGAGCCGCCCATCGAGTTGTCGCCGCCCTTGAGCATCTTGACGGTCATAATGTGGATGCTCATCTTGTCGGCGTAAACGTGAGCGCTGAGCTGCACGTGATGTCCTTCATGTCCTTTGAGTTCTTCGGGGTTCATCACATCCCAGCTTTTTCCGTCTTTGTCGTTGACGAACGTGTACTTGTCACCGTCGGTCTTGACGGTGCCTTTTAGCGTCATCAACGGCGCCTTAGCCCCGGAATCGGTCTGGGTTTGCGACATGTTGTTGTCTTGCTGAGCAAAAGCAGTCAAGCTCAGCGTGAAGGTCAGAGCCAACAGACAAATCATTAGCTTCTTCATCGAATGTCTCCTTAATGTTTTGGCAGTCCGGCCAGAATTCTGCCGCTATGTTTCATACGTACTAGGGACCCGAACGGATTGGTGCGCAGGTGATTTATACCTCTACCTTTGAGGTCCGAACGGACGAAGAGGTTGCCGCAAATCATGGGACATCACCCCAGCTATCTGACGTGGAAGAGGCCGCTGAAGTTTCAGGTTGGCGGGGTTTTATTTTTCTCTGGCCACCACAAACTCCGGCGCCCAAAGCAACGCGCGCTTGATTTCCGAATCGGGGAAGGTGCAGAGGGCCTTGGCCGCAGACTCCGCGTAACCTGCGGCACGATCGCTCGCCGCTTCAAGAGACCCATAGCGTTGCAGGATTTCCATAATGTGACTATGAGTCACACCGTTGAAAGCCCGGTCGTGCAGCACACTTTCGATCTTCGCTCGTTCTTCATTCGTGCAACGTTCCAGTGCATGGATCACCGCCATTGTGACCTTACCTTCTCGCAGGTCGCTTGCCACCGGCTTGCCCAGCACGTCTTCGGAGGCGGTCAGATCGAGTACATCGTCCACGATCTGAAAGGCCATACCCAGGTCGTGCCCATACTGTCCCAGAGCTCCTTCCTGCGCTGCCGTCGCTCCGCCCAGAATCGCGCCCAGCCGCATGCAAACCGAAAACAGGCAGGCCGTCTTGCGGTAGATCAGATCGAAGTGCTCGTCGAGCGTGATCAGCTTTCCGAGCTTTTCCATCTGCAGCAATTCACCCTCGACCATCTGCTGCGTCAATTCAATCAGAGCATCGAGAATCCGGAAGTTGCGTTCCTGCACGGCAACTTTGAACGCCTGCATGTAGAGCCAGTCGCCCGCGAGCACGCATTTTGAGTTTCCCCACTGCGTGTTGGCGGCAGGGCGACCTCTGCGCGTCGTTGCCTCGTCGATGATGTCGTCATGCACGAGCGTCGCGGTATGAATGATTTCCACTACCGCGCCCAACCTTACGGCTCCGCGCCCTTTGTAATCGAACAGTCTCGAAGAAAGAAAAAGCAACGCAGGACGAATCCGCTTACCGCCGCCGGCTCGCAGATACTCGCCGATTTCGGTGATTGCCTGCACACCGGAGACAGTGTCCCGCCCAAACTCGCCCTCCAGCGCCGCAAGGTCCTCATGCAGCAGGTCAAATATTTCCTTCCCGTTGATGGTGGGCGTTGCGCTCAATGGAACTGGGACCTCAATTCGTCCGATAATTCGTAAACTGCAAATCGATACCAAAATCGTGTTGCCGTAGCATGGCGATTACTTCCTGCAACGTGTCGCGATCTTTGCTGCTGATTCGCACCAGATCTCCCTGGATCAAAGCCTGAGCTTTCTTCCTGGAGTCCTTCACAAGTTTTACGATTTCTCGAGCTTTTTCGATGGCGATGCCTTGTTGCATCGTGACTTTCCGTTTGGCGGTTCCACCCGCTGCCGGCTCGACAGGACCATAGGTCAAACCCTTCAGCGAAACTCCGCGCTTCACCAGCTTCTGCTGCAGAATATCGTTGACCGCCTTGAGTTTGTATTCGTCCGCCGAATGCAGCACGATCGCATCTTTTTCCAATTCGATATTCGACTTTGAATCCTTCAGGTCGAAACGAGTGTGGATCTCCTTCAGCGCCTGCTGGATGGCGTTCGACACTTCCTGCAAATCGATTTTGCTTACGATGTCGAAAGTGTTATCGGGCATCGGATTTCATTTCTTTCTGAAACGATGGAATCTTAACTTTTGAGGGTACCAGAAGAATCGCTTTGGGAGGAGGGTTAACCTGCGGAAACTTTGCTTTCAACGGTTTCAGTAATTTTGAAAAAATTGTAGAAATTACGGGTCGTCTGTTCGCCGACTTCTTCCATCGTCATGCCGCGCAGTTCGCCCAGCTTTCGCGCAGTTTCCTTCACAAACGCCGGCTCGTTGCGCTTCCCGCGATGCGGTACCGGAGCCAGAAATGGCGAGTCGGTTTCGATCAGCATGCGTTCGAGCGGAACTTCCAGCGCCGCGTCGCGAATCTGCTTGGCTTTGGGAAAGGTCACGTTGCCCGCGAACGAAATCATGAACCCCATGTCGAGCGCGCTCTTGGCCTGCTGCCAGGTTCCGGTAAAACAGTGCAGAATCCCACCCAGACCCTTCGCCGCCCACTGGTCCCGCATGAGCCCTAGGCAGTCGTTCCACGCGTTGTCGCTGCCTTCCGACGGACGGCAGTGAATCACAATGGGCAGCTTTGCCGCAGCCGCCAACTCCATCTGTCGCGTGAAGACTTCTTTTTGCACGTCGCGCGGCGAGTGATCGTAATAATAATCCAAGCCGATTTCTCCCCACGCAATCACGCTGGGATGCCACGCCAGCCTCTCCATATTCTGGTAAGCAGCTTCGTCTGCAAGGCGGGCTTCATGCGGATGTATTCCCAAGGTCGCACGGATGAAATCGTATTTCTCCGCCAACCGAATTCCGCAATCCACCTGATCAGGTCCGTCGCCGTTGCCGATAGCGACCATGGTTCGCACCCCGGCCTCCCTCGCCCGAGCAATTACCGGTTCGCGATCCGTGTCGAACTGCTTGCCCTCGAGATGTGCGTGGGAATCAACAAACATCGTCGTTGGTCGTTAGTCGTTGGTCGTTCGCCGAACCCCGAAGTTCGGCACTGGCCATGTGGGGACGGGCACTCCTGCCCGTCCATGCCGAGCAACGCTCGGCTGGGTTTTGGTTTCCCGCAGGGCTTGACCACCGTCGGTCGATCGCTCGTTCCGCAGACGTTATCGGGTGTTGCCGGGCAACCGACGACGAATGCCGAACGACCTGTTATTTCAGTCTGGCCCCCACCGGCACATCCTCCAAAAAGCTCGCCAACACAGGCTGGCCGCCATCAAGCGAAGCGGCCACGATCATTCCATTCGACTCGATGCCGCGCAACTTACGCGGCGCAAGGTTCGCGACAATGACAACTTTCCGTCCGACCAGCGTCTCCGGAGCGTACGCCTCCGCAATCCCAGCCAGCACCTGGCGCACCTCAGTGCCAATATCAATTTCCAAGCGCAAGAGCTTGTCCGCCTTGGGCACTCTTTCCGCGACTTTAACCAGCCCCACTCGGAGTTCGATCTTGGCGAAATCGTCGATCGAAATTTTTTCGGTCGTTATCTTTTCGGCCGCCGCCGGAGCCGGCGTCGCAGCCGCTGGCGCAGGTTGGGGTGCAGCTGGTTCTAACACTGCCGCAGTTGTGGCCGCCGGAGTTTCCGCCGCCGGTTTGCTCCTGTGGTCCTCTTCCATCTTTTGCATCCTTGCAATCGCGCTTTTGTCGGCTCGCGGAAAAACCGGATGTATCTCCCCCAGCTTTGTGCCCAAGGGCAATTGTCCCCACGCGAGTTGGTCCAGGGCCAGCTTCTTGATATCGCCCAAGCCCATCTGCGACCAGATTCTTGCCGTTGCTTCTGGTATCACCGGATAGGCCAGCGCTGTCGCGATCCGCAGCGCCTCGGCTGAGGTATAGAGCACGGTGGCCAGACGCGCGCGGCTGTCTTCATCCTGTTTCTCTCCGAGCGCCCAGGGCTCATTCTCGACGATGTATTTATCCACCGTCGCCACCAGTGCCCAAGCGCACTCGAGCGCGCGTGAAAATTGAAATTGATCGAACAGCACTCCGAATTCTCGGATCGTCTTACGCGCAGTTTCTGCAACCGCGTCATCCCCAGACTTTTTCGCTCCGCCTGACGGATAAGGCACCTCGCCTTTGAAATAGCGGTTGATCATGGTCAGCGTGCGGCTCGCCAGATTTCCCAGCCCATTTGCGAGGTCGGAGTTGTAACGCTGCACCAGGGCGTCGAACGAAAACGATCCATCCTGCCCGAACACAACTTCCCGCAGCAGAAAATAGCGCAGCGCATCGGCGCCCAGAACATCCAGAATCGTCTCCGTACGCACGATATTGCCACGCGATTTCGACATTTTGCTCTCTTCAAACAGCAGCCATCCATGGGCCACGATCGCCTTGGGCACAGGTAGCCCCGCCGCCATCAGAAATGCAGGCCAGTAGACGCAATGGAAGCGAACAATTTCTTTGCCGATCATCTGCACATCGGCGGGCCAAAATTTCTTGAAAGCCTCCTGCGCCCCGGCATGAGAAGAGCCATATCCGATCGCGGTGATGTAATTGGCCAATGCATCGAACCACACATAAATCACGTGCTTGGGATCGTCCGGAACCGGAATACCCCATGTAAACGTCGAGCGGCTGATCGACTGATCGCGCAGCCCCGATTTCACAAACGAAATCACTTCGTTGCACCGCGTCTCCGGACGAATGAACTCCGGATTCGCGTAAAGTGCCAAGAGCCTGTCCTGAAACTCGGAGAACTTGAAGAAATAATTTTCTTCCTTCACCGTCTCAGTGATGCGCCCGCACGTCGGGCAAGGGTCGCCCGGCTGCGCTCCATCGACGTAGGCTTCACACGAGACGCAATACTGTCCCGTATAAATGCCCTTGTAGATGTAGCCTTTGTCGCGCAGCGTCGCAAACAGTTTCTGCACCCGCTTCATGTGTCGTTCTTCGGTGGTGCGGATGAAGTCATCGTTCGAGATTCCCATCCGCTTCCAAAGTTGGCGAAACTCCGCCGAAATCTGGTCCGAATACTCCTGCGGAGTTTTTCCCGCAGCCTGCGCCGCTCGTTCGATCTTCTGCCCGTGTTCGTCGGTACCGGTAAGAAAAAAAGTTTCCGCGCCGAGCAATCGTTGCCGCCGGGCAATTGTGTCGCACGTGAGGGTCGTGTAGGCATGCCCAATGTGCGGGTGCGCGTTCACGTAGTAAATCGGCGTCGTGATGTAAAACTTCTTGCTCATGCTTTTGCCAAATCCACCGATGGTTTTCTCGCAAAAATATAAGCCCGCCGGCTCTGATATTCAACGTCGGGAGCATACGGCTCGCGCTCGACAATCTCTTCGATCACAAAACCTGCCGCCCGCAGATAATCCGCCACATCCCCGGAACGGAAAAAATAAAAATCGAGACACACCGTGCAGCCCCACAGGTTCTCCTCATGCAAAACCCCGTCGCCAATGTGGAAACTCAAAAGCAGCAAACCTCCCGGCCGCAAGACCCGCCACATCTCGCGCGATGCCTGCGCTACGTCCGAAGGTGGAAGGTTAACGATGGCATAGAACGCCGCGATCCCGCTCCAAGCCTCGTCTCGCACCTCAAGCGCCTTCATGTCGCCCTGGTGAAATTCGATGCCCGGATTGAGCTGGCGAGCCCGCTCAATCATACCCGGCGACAAGTCCACGCCGCGCACTGCAACTCCGCGTTCATCCAAATACCGAGCTACCTGTCCGGGCCCGCAGCCGAGATCACACGCCAGTCCAGTTCCTCGCACATTGTCCGCAAATTTGTCGAGCAGTTGCCGGTCCAGCGGTTTGTGCCGCAACTCGTCGTAGATGTGCCGCGCGTATTCGTCGGCCACGCAGTCATAGCTTGTCTGGACCTCGCTGGTCCTCTGTTCAATCATGGCTCAAGGCATTGCGCACTTCTCACTCGCGACCGCGGTTCGAGTACGCACGGGCCGCTTCCTGTATCACCTGCTTCAGCGGCACATGGTGCTCCGCAGCAATCCGCCGGCAATCTTCATATTCCGGAGCGTAATTGGTGACCGTCCCATTCATGCTCGCAATCTTGATTCTCACCTCGCCCCACGCTGTGTCCACTTTCTCCCAACGCCGAGCCAGGGTCTGCCGCATTTCATCTCGCCGCCGCACGCCCAGGGTAGTCGTCTCCGTGAAAATAATTTGCGTCAGCTTCCCGGCATCCTCGGGCTTGCACAAAACAGTCAGCAGAGTTCCGGGGCGATTCTTCTTCATCTGTACCGGCATGGCAAAGGCATCCAGCGCCCTCTCTTCGAACAAACGATCCATGACATACCCAAACACCTGGGGATTCAGATCGTCGAGATTCGCTTCCAGAACCGTAATCGTCTCTAGCGCCGTTTTCGCTGCGAGACTATTGGATGCTGCTTCTCCAATCGTGATTCGCACCACATTGGGATGCCCAGGAAAATCTCGCGACCCCGCTCCGTAACCCGACTTCTCGATTCTCATCTCGGGGAATGCCGCAAACCGCGAAGCCAGTGTCTTCACAATCGCTGCGCCCGTCGGCGTGACGAGTTCCGCCTGCAAGCCTGATGAGTAAACGGGAGCATCCTTCAACAACTCAACCGTCGCGGGAGCCGGAACTGGAAACGTTCCGTGCGCACACTTGACCGTTCCGCCCCCAACATTCAACGGCGAACAGATGATCTCATCCGCGCCGAGCGCTTCGGCCCCCACGGCTGCGCACACAATGTCCACCATCGCATCGACCGCGCCCACTTCGTGAAAGTGCACGCTCTCGACGGCAGTATTGTGAATTTTGGCTTCCGCCGCACCCAGCGCCTCGAAGATGGCAATAGCAGTTTTCTTAGCGGATGCCGAAATCCCAGCCGCAGAAATGATCTCGCGAATGTCCGTCAGCCCGCGAGAACCCCCGTGTGGCGCGGACACTCCCTTCGCCATGCTCAGGGCAGGCTCCGTCCATGTCTCACCAGCATGAGAATGCGTATGTCCGTCGTGCTCATGCTCGTGATGATCCTGAGTGTGTTCATGACCCGAATGCTCATGAGAGTGTTGCCCCTGCCGCTCCCAAGACTCTTCACGCGGCTTATCCTTTTCCTCATCCACCCATACATCGACCTTCGTAGCCGAAATTCCGCTGCGCACCACCCGCGAGAACTCCAGCCGTGCCCCTACGTTCAGTGCTGCGACGGTTTCCTCCAGCGCCTTCGGCGAAACTCCGGCATCCACCAGCGCGCCCAGGAACATGTCGCCGCTCATGCCGGAAAAACACTCAAGGTAGGCTATGCGCATAGAAGACAATAGTCGTTAGCCGATGGTCGTTGGTCAACACCTTAATTGGCGTGGGCGTACAGCGAGCGACTAACGACCAACGACTAGCGATGGTTTTTTCATCATAGGGAAGGCTGCATCCCGCGTCAAACCAACGCTCCCGCGCGCTCTGCTAGAATCACTATCTTCTTATAGAGTTCTGAGGAAACCTTGTATCGCTATCTTGAGAAGCATCTAATCGATCGCCTGCTGGAATACCTTCGCCGCCGTTATCCGGGCGCAACTCTGCCCAGTATCGTCATTGAGCAGCCTCCGAAGATTGAACTCGGTGACTTTGCGATCCCTATTTTTCCTTTCGCCAAACCGTTGCGCATGGCTCCTCTGAAGATTGCGGAAGCCATTCGCGCCGAGATCGGTGTCATCGAGGGCATCGCCGAAATGCAGGTCGCGCCGCCCGGTTATTTGAATGTGAAACTCGATCGCGCTTGGCTGGCTGCCGCGTTAGTTGCCAACCAGAAGCCGAGCGCCGCCGTTCCCGCCGGGAAGATTCTCGTCGAGCACTCGAGTATCAATCCCAACAAGGCCGCTCACATCGGACACCTGCGCAATGCGATCCTTGGCGACACGTTCGTTCGCTTGCTGCGTTTTGCGGCGAGGGAAGTCGATGTTCAGAATTACATCGACAATACCGGGGTGCAAGTCGCGGATGTAGTCGTAGGATTCACCAACATAGAGAAGAAATCGCGCACTGAGATCGAAGCCCTGACGCGCCAGCCCCGCTTTGACTACTACTGCTGGGATCTCTACGCCCGGGTCTCGCAGTGGTACGCCCAAGATAAAGATAAGGAGAATCTGAAGATTCGCGCCCAAACACTCCATGCAATCGAGGACGCTACGAGCGATGCGGCAGCGATCGCCGAGCTGATCTCGACTGCTGTCCTACACCGCCACCTGGAGACGATGGACCGCCTCGACATCGAATACGACTTTCTGCCGCGTGAAAGCGAAATTCTGCACCTGCACTTCTGGGATGCGGCCTTTACCAAGTTGAAGGACGCGGGCGTGCTCGCGTTTGAGAATGAAGGTAAGAATAAGGGCTGCTGGGTGATGCGCCGCGCCGGAACAGCCTCAACTACGGAGGAAACAGGGAGCGCCGATGAGTCCGAAAAGATTTCCGAAGAAGACCAGAAGGTGATCGTCCGCTCTAACGGCACGGTGGGGTACGTAGGCAAGGACATCGCTTACCACATGTGGAAGTTCGGCCTGCTAGGCCGCGATTTCGGATATTGCAAGTTCTATCGCTACCCTAATCAGCACGAGTGCTGGATCTCTGCTGTCGATGGCGAGAAGGATCATCCTCACTTCGGCGACGTCGCGGAAATCTACAACGTAATCGACGCCCGCCAATCCGAAGCGCAAAACACCGTCATTGAAGCATTACGCGGTCTGGGGCACAACGAAGCGGCTGACCACTACACGCATTTTTCCTATGAAATGGTTGCGCTAACGCCTCGCTGCGCCGCTGATCTGGGCTACGCGTTGAGCGAAGAAGACAAAACCCGCTCTTACATCGAAGTCAGTGGCCGAAAAGGCTTCGGAGTAAAGGCCGACGACCTGCTCGACCAACTGATCGCCTCCGCCAGAAACGAAGTCGATTCGCGCCATCCTGAGGTTAGTGAAGCCGACCGGCAATCCATAGCCACGCAAATCGCCGTCGGCGCGCTGCGTTACTTCATGCTGAAGTTTACCAAGCAATCGGTCATCGCCTTCGACTTCAAAGAAGCCCTGAGCTTCGAGGGCGAAACTGGTCCTTACGCGCAATATGCAGTGGTGCGCTCCACGAGTATTTTCAAGAAAGCTGCAATCGATCCCGATACTTTCGGCGGAAACATTGCTAGCAACGTCTCCGCCGCGGATCTGGCGAAATTCCTCGTGGGAGATAATGGAAACGAATTCTGGGAACTCTGGCTCGCCGCGGCAAAAACCTCCTACATCGTGGACCAATGCATCTCCACCACCGAGCCAGCATACCTTGCCAAGCATGCCTTCCAACTTGCACAACTCTTCAACGCGTTCTATCACCGCCATCCCATCCTCAGCGAACCGGATGGGAACCGAAAACAATTCCTGCTTGTCACGGTAGCCGTCGTGAGGCGCGAACTGATTCGCACTCTCGCGATCATGGGCATTACCGTGCCATCCGTTATGTAGTCGAGATACTGTATGGCAGAATTTGATCGTGTGGCGCGGACACTCCTGTCCGCGTCTCGCCCGAAGAAAAAGAAAATGCCGCAGACCATGCCCTCCGCAACGCAACCGAATCGCTGGTTGCAACGCACCGTCTTCGGTTTTATGGTGGCAACGGCCTTACTCGCCATCGCAGGAGCTCTTTACCAATCGCTCTCGGAACGCCGAGACCGCCGCGCTTACCCCCTGCCGGGCGAATTAGTCGACGCCGGTGGTTACAAATTGCACATCGACTGCACCGGTCAGAGATCTCCCACGGTAATTCTCGACTCCGGCCTCGGTGATACGTACATTTCCTGGCAGAAGGTGCAGCCCCAGATTGCGCAGTTCGCGCGCGTTTGCTCCTACGATCATGCTGGCCTCGGTTACAGCGATTCCAGCCCGCATCCGCGTACTAGTAAGAACATTGCCGAGGAGCTTCACACGCTCTTGCACAACGCCGGAGTTCCTCCGCCATACATTCTGGTTGGGCATTCCATGGGCGGATTCAACGTGCGCCTCTACGCTAGCCTTTATCGCAACGAAGTTGCCAGCATGGCTCTCGTAGACTCATCGCATCCCGAGCAGCGCAAGCGATTGCCTCCGGTAGTGCTCGACCTCGACGCGAGTTGGGTGCGGCAGCAGGAGTTCCTCGAATTCACCATGCCCTTCGGAATCCCCCGCCTGCTGGGATTTTGTGACAGCGATCCCAAAGTTCGCGCTGCCGAATGCAATTTTCACAGTGCGCGAGAAGCAGTCGCGGAACTGAAGTCAGTCTCGGAAAGCGCGGCACAAACCGCCGCCACCGGACGGTTCGGTGATCTGCCGTTGACAGTGCTTTCTAGCGATCCCGAGCATCCCCGGCCGGATTTACCCGAGGACCTGGTCAAGCCCACCAACGATGCCTGGCAACAGATGCAGGAAGAGTTATCGCATCTCTCCACCAAAGGAACTCGTGTTGTTGTCAAGGGCAGCGGACACTACATTCAAATCGACCATCCCGAGGTCGTGATCGAAGCGGTTCACAATCTTGTGGATCAGATTCGTCGAACTCAAAACACATCACCGCCCTAGAGCAGACACACTCCAACGATCGATTTTCAAACCCACTCGTGTCGATCTCTTCCCCAACCCATCGTGCTGACCGCGAGCGTCGGTCCCACGTGCCAGTCGCGAGTGAATTTGTCGATGGGGGGATTGTCTTGAGGCTTGTTTGCTTACCCGCTTATTGTGTCAAACTAGAAGTTCACGCGGTTTGGCGTTCTTCGACTCGGAGGCCATAATGTGCAGGAATATCAAAACCCTGTTCAACTTCGATCCGCCCGTGAACGCGGAAGAGGTTCGAGCTGCCTCGTTGCAATTTGTGAGAAAGATCAGCGGTTTTAATAAACCTTCAAAGGCAAACGAAGCCGCATTTCTAGCCGCAATCACTGAAATCGCAGAAGTCTCGGCCCGCCTTCTTCATTCGCTCGAAACCACCGCACCGCCGAAAAATCGGGAAGAAGAGGCCGCCAAGGCCAAAGCCCGCGCCGCGGAACGATTTGGCTCTTCGCAAGTGCAATAATTTCAATCGCTTAGAATTCGCGCAATGAGCAACGAGCTTGCCTTCTCAGCCATCTAAGTAATTGACTGGCATTCTCGTTGATTGGTGAATCCTATGAAAACTAAAATCCTTTCGCGGACTTTATTTGCATTATTGCTGTTGGCGGCGACGCTAGTATTCGCCGCTCCTAAAGCGTCGAAGGTGAGCGCACCGCAAGATATTCCTCCGTTTCCCGGCACGCTGGTGAATGCGCGTTATGTGTACGTCACGAGCTATGACGGCGATCAGTTCAATTTCAACTTGTTTCCCGACGACCGGCAGGCGATTGACACGGTGCAGGACGCGATGCAGAAGTGGGGTAAATTTACCCTTGTCTATAAACCACACGAAGCCGACGTGGTGCTGATGGTCATGAGTCGGCCGTCGGAAGACGTTCTCGCAGTCTACGATGCTCATGGTTGGCCGGCCAATAGCCGGTACTTATGGCGTATGACTGGACGCAACGGGCTGCGGCAGGGCGAAGCGCCCTTGGTCACCGATCTGGAGCAGGCGTTCGATCAGGCGAGAGCAGCAAAGTAAATAAGCTTCGGTTCGGCAGATTCACAGGGCATCGCATCAGTCCGCGGTGCCCCGCGAGGTTCTGGGCAGAAATATGACATAGCTGAGGTTTACGTCTAGGCTTTACGTCCCGCGATCACCAGACCAGCGCCCACCACAACCAGCACGATACTCAAGCCGGGGGAGAGTTTTTCATCGTGCTCGGTGGTGACTCCGATGTGAGCGTCGCCCACGCTCACATCATGGTGGTGATAACTCGGGATAGGGACGATGAAAGAAATGACCCCCAGGATTAACACGACGACCCCAACAACCAACAAACCCTTCATTCGGATGCCTCCAAGAAAGTTCGGCACAAGGGAAGGCATGCTGCAACCCGAGCCGTTGACCAGCGCCGATAAGATGCTGAAACCCTCTTAGAGGCTGTAGAGAAAAAGCCAACGCCAAGGATTCTGCTTGGGCTCAGGCTAATAAGTCCTCCGCTCGATTGGATCCGCCGAGATCGTAGTCGGCTTTCTAATTCGCGAATCCTTTGACGAACTCGACCAGGCTGCGCAACGCGATTCCAGACGGGCCTTTTGCGATCCACGGTTTTTGCTCTTCGGTCCAGGCTGTGCCCGCGATGTCGAGATGAATCCACGGCGTGTCTTCGGCAAATTCTTTCAGGAACATGGCGGCATTGATGGCCCCGCCCCAGCGCCCGCCGGAGTTAACAATATCGGCGATGGTTGACTTGATATTTTCCTTGTATTCATCGTCGACCGGCAGCCGCCACATTTTCTCACCGGCATCGTTATTGGCTTTGTGAAAGCGCTCGTACATGGCGTCATCGTTCGTAAATAGACCGGCGTTCGCATAACCCAGAGCGATCACGACCGCGCCGGTAAGGGTTGCGGCGTCCACCAGATGCGTGCAGCCAAGCTGCCGCGCGTAGAAGAGGCCGTCGGCCAAAACCAGGCGCCCTTCAGCGTCGGTATTAATAATCTCAATCGACTTTCCCGACATCGCAATCTGCACATCTCCAGGCTTCTGTGCTTTGCCGGATGGCATATTTTCGGTGGCGCATACGATGCCGATCACTTTGACCTTCGGCTTCAGCAGCGCGATGGCGCGCATCGCGCCGATCATCGTCGCACCGCCAGCCATGTCATATTTCATCTTTTCCATGCCGTCGGCGGGTTTGATCGAAATGCCGCCGGTGTCGAACGTAATTCCTTTGCCCACCAATCCTAAGACCGGTTTTTCCGGTGCGCCGGCAGGCTCGTATTTCATTACGATCAGCGCGGGCGGTTCGTCAGAGCCTTGCGCCACACTCCAGAATGCGCCCATCTTCAATTCCTTGATCTTGTCGGCGCCGTAGACTTCACATTTCAAGCCGACCTGATCGCACATCTTTTTGGCGCGCTCGCCCAGTATCGTCGGCGTCATGCGGTTGGAGGGCTCGTTCACCAGATCGCGCGTGAAATTTTGCGATTCACCGATGATCTGTGCTTCATTCGCGGCTTTTTCGAGCGCGTCTTTATCCGTGTTGCCGCTGGCGAGAATGGTGAGCGCGTCGATCTTCTGATCCTTGCGGTCGCTACGGTAGTAATCGGGATCAAAGTTGCCGACCAGCGCACCCTCGACAATCGACCGTACGGCCTCCACCGCTGGAATGCTGGGAGGAGCGATAAAAGCGAAGCTGCGGATTCCGCGCGCTTTCAGCGTACGGACGGCAGCTCCGGCGATTCGGCGCAGTTCATAGCTCGTGAACTTTCTCGCCGTTCCCCCGCTGATCAGCAACAGGCGCTTGGCCTTCAGTCCGGCGGGTTTGTGCAGCAAGTTGCTTTCGAACGGCTTGCCGGAGACCTCGCCGCTGGCAAGCAAATCAGCAGCAGGAGCTTTAACGCCGGCGTCGCTGGTTTCAACCGCGAGTTGCGGTTTAGCGTCTTTGTTCTTGGGGGCTGATACTGAGTTGGTATCCGTGTTATCCAGCACGATGGCGACAAGTGATTCGGTTTCGACTTGTGAGGGCGTAGAAAGAGAGATTGTCGTTTTCATAATGTCTTAAAATTTGTCGTGGGTGACATTCCAGTATCGTCGGCGGGACGGGCATTGCGCAAGAGGCGTGATCGTGGAACTCAAGTTCGCGGGAGACCGCGAAAACAAGAAAATAAGAACCCAGTTTAGGAGAACAACGCGCTGGGAAAGCGTGTCTCGAAGTCGAGCAGCCCCACCCATTCCGGAGTGACGATGATGCGCACCTGAGATGTAATCAGAGTACGCAATTGGCTGAGCCATGCCTCAGCTTGTTTCGGGTCGAAGTAGCGGTCTGCCGCCGCGGCGTATTCAGGGGCGATACCCTCGACGGGTTCGAGGCGTGCCGTCCCGCGGATTAAGAGAACTTTCTGCGGGAAATCGTTCTCATCGATCGTCAAAGATATTTTTGGATTTTTCTGGAGAGCCTTGAGCTTCGGCGCTCTCGGCGGGGTTGCCATGACGATCTCGCGTCCATTCCAGTGAAACCAGATCGGGACCACTCGCGGTGTCCCGTCCATCCAGACATACGCCATGCGTGCCGGAATCTTAGAGTGCAGCAGTTTCTGTGCAGCGGGATGTTGCAGAAGATCGAGGCTTCCCTGTTGAACCGCTTTCACGATGCGCTCCTCATCGCAAGGCATGAAATGCCGACTGGGGATTGTGCACTTTCACGGGCGATTGGTCAACGTGCAGAAGAATGCGCAGAAAATTGCCAGCGCGTGCCCGAGGGATCGACGTTCTTTTCCTTGCTGTCTTCTTTGTGGTGAAAGTCGAGTCCGAAGTGCGGCTCACTGCGCGTGCCAGTGACCTTGAAAGGGACTTCGGTCCCCGCGCCGTCTTTTCGGAAGAAGTGATCCACCGGCTTCAGCAGGATCGATTTCCACCCGGTCGTCATCTGCGAGAGTGTCGCGTCCAGCTTTAACGTTCCGTGAAAGTCAAAGGTGTTTCCGTCAAGACTATATCGGCCGGTCATGTCGGCATGTGTGCCGGGAATCAGGAAATGAAGAAACGAGAAAGAAAGCACTCCATCGTCTAATTTGAATGTCCCCTGCAAATCGGACGTCACGTCCTCATCGGGATGCTCTTTCGCCAGCTTGGGCTTGCCCTGGCTGCGCAAGCTGAGCGAATCGATTTTCCCCTGAACGCTATCGTTCGTGAAATGCGCAGCCGGAACGTGGAAGTCTCCGGCCAGCTTTATGCGATTGGCAACATCGTCCGTGCCAGGAGGTATGCTGAGCTTGGTCTTCATTTCGACGGCGCCGGTCATTACCGGAGGTTCAGTCTTCACGCCGAGCTGAAGCAGATCTTCGATGCGGGCTCGATCCAGCACCACGTTGAGTTCAATGTCGTGACCGTGCGGAGACTGCACCCGCACAATTTTTCCCCTCGCGGTGAACGACGAGTGCAGAACCCGCGCCTTCACCGGGTCAAGGTAAGTATCGCCGTCGGTGCCGTCGACAATGGCATGAAAGTCAGTATGTAAAGGAACCGGATGGCCGCTGACCGCGATTCGAAAGTCCGGCGTATCGGTTTCGCCATTGACCGTGATCCGTCCCAGAATGCCTTCGTACTTTCCGGTGGAAGAAAGGATTCCTGCGATGCCTTTCAATGTGCCCAGATCGGCATCGCTGAATGAGTAGTCGCCCTGCACTGGAGTCTCGCGGGGAGCGAACTCGTCCAACGGCCCGAATTGCCCCGTGGAGTGAATGTTGCCTACAGGTTTGGGGTTGACCAGAGTCGCATCGAAGTTCAAGGGACGTCCGGGGCCAATCTCTTTCATCGTCAGGTTGCCGATATCGAACTCAAGTGGAGGCTTCCCGGGCTTCAACGTGTTGATCAACAACTTGGTGTCTTCGCAGACGAACTGGCTGACCTCGATGCTCATCTTTCCCGAATGCTTTCGCATGTCGGTCATTTCCTGCCGGTTCTCTTTCGGAGGAATATTCAGCGACATTCCTTTAACGTAAACCGTTTGCACCCGCATGGGCTCGCGAAAGAGATCGCGCAGCGGGGTGCTGAATTTGAATTCCTGGATCAACAGAATCGGTTGCACTCCCGGCTCGTATGGGTTGGGATCGGTAGCCCCGTAAATCTGCAAACCTGAACCGGAAACCTGCAGGCCGTCGTTGAGGATGAAGACGTGCAGCTCGGCGAGCTCGACCCGGCTGTGGAAGCGAGCCGTGAGAGTTTCGATCACGCGCGTTCGCAGGATCGGTTCCGCACGCTTGAGAATTACGACGACGCAAATGCCAGCGATTACTACAAAAGCGACGAAGATCCCGATAATCCATTTCCAACGGCTAGAGCGCCGGCGGGGTAGCGGAATCACGGTCGCTGTTTTTCCAGGATCGATTGGCCGAGTTGAGAGCGGACTTGCCATCGAAGTGGATTACATCAGGGCAATACCAGACCAACAATAGGGTATTTCCGGCAGGAAGGGGACGGAGCCTCCATCACGTACGGCGTCCCTTCACGCAAAGCATCACAGCAAAGCGTCACAGCAAGCCATCACAGTAAAACAATGGTGATGCCCGGGTTGCGGCGGCCGAGGTCGGAATCGCTTTTCAGCTTCGGATGCGATTGCAGAAGTTTCCAGGTTCGCTCGTCCGATTTCGACCAGTCTTCTCCGAAGATGCAGCCGCGGATCTCGCCTCCCTGAACCAATTCCTGCAAACGTCTCTGCACCACAATCCGAATCTCGCCCCCGGCGCCGGTTGAGCCGTAGCCGTGAATCAGTTTGAGCAGCGTGGTCTTCTCCTGCCGGGCAAGCGCGAGTTCACGCCCCAGGCGCTGCAGCGCCTCCTGCACCGGCGGCATATCGGATTTTAGGTCGACGGTTTTGATGGCGCGGCCTTTCACTTTGGATGCGTGGGCTGCTTCGCTGGAGGCCTCGCATCGGAAGCCTTCAGGTCGATGATCAGACGCTGGAATACTTCCTGATAGAAGTCGTGATCCTTCCAGTTGCTGAAGTCGGGGATGAAATACTCGCGAATCTCGCGGGCGGAATCTTTCTGGTGTTAAATTGAGCCTCCCCGTTCTAGGATGCGCTGCACATCACGCTTGCCGTGCAGAATGCGAATTACATGCAAAGCATCGCTCTCCGCGAAATAGTAAATCCGGACAGCTTCGAACCCTGCCACGGGCCATGATCGCAAGTTCCGAAATTCCGGCCTCCTCGAACCATAGCGCGCTCCGACCAGCGGATGCACGCGCAACGAATCGACCGTGTGCCGGACAGCGTCGCGGAAACGGAGGGCAATTTCTGGAAGTTTCTGGTCAACTAGGTAATAGCGGAACTGGCGAGCGACATCGTCGCTCGCGGCTTGCCGATAGAGGATCTTCACGAACGTGAGCTGGATTTATACTGCGCCAGCAAGGCGTCTGTCCGTTGGGTGACGGAACTCCAAAATTCGCCCTCCGCCAATTCCCTGGATGCCAGACCTTCGGAGAGCAGCGTGTCGAGTTCGTCCGGGGTCCCGGCAAAACCTGGAAGAGTACGCTGTTCCACGGCGGACAGGGCCGCCTCGACAACCTGCTCAACGGATTCGTAAGCACCGCGACTCAGTAGGGCTTGCAGCCTGCTCTCTTGTTCCGGCGTGAGATCGATGGTCATAGCGGCTGTCTCCCTGCTCAGCATTCAGGTTAAGAGAAAGTCTGCCCACTGACAACTAAAAATTGCGACGGCTTTTCGCCCGCTATTCCGGTTTCGTGTCCGAGGCTTTCAAATCGCCGAGCAGCCGCTGGAACGCTTCCTGATACGAGTCGTGGTTCTTCCAGTTGCTGAAGTCGGGGATGAAATATTCGCGAATCTCGCGCGCGGAATCTTTTCCGGTGTCGGCGTCAAAGCACTCCCAGTCGCGCAGGGTTTCGAACGGCGCGAGCCGGATGGGGAACAGCACCCGGCGTTTCAGAACGCCCTCGGGGTCGCGCACCTCGCGCTTGCGGGCCTTGGCGATTTCCGTCTTCACCCACTCGCTCTCCATGCTGTGCGGTGACAGGACCAATAGCAGCTTGTCGTGCAGGCGGATGGCTTCGTCGATCTGCTCGTGGAGTTTCCTGCCGCCTTGAACGTCGTGCGGGGCAAACCAGCAGCGCACGCCTTTGTTCTGCAGGTCGGCATGGAGGCGGTCGGCGAAGGCTTGGTCTTTGGTGGAATAGCTGATGAAGCAGGAGTAGAACTGGATGGGCTTGGCGATGAGAGATTTTGCATACGTGATTAGTTCGTCGGGAACGCCAGCCCCACGCAGGAACGATTCTGGAATCTTTCCCCTTGATTGGTAGATTGTGTCTACTCCGATCGTCGACCGCGAGTGGTGTCTTACGGTTTCGAGCCCTTTTACGGTGCTTAAGTCGTTATCTCCAAAGGAGGTACTGCCGATTATTGCGTCGGTCATGTCAGAAGCGTCGAGGGTCGCGTGGGCGAGGTTTGCATGGAATAGGTAGGCCCTGGTGAGGTCCGCGCGCGATAGGTCTACGCGGGAAAGGTTCGCATTGGCAAGAACTGCTTCAGAATAGTTGGCACCGGAAAAGTATGTGCTCAAGAAGACCTTGGCCCCAGGGAACCAGGAGAGGTCGGCGAGGTTTGCGCTAGTGAGATCTGGGAGGACGTCGGGATGCTCGACTCGCCACTTGTTCCAGGCTTCCACGCCCTCCTTCAGCTTCGCGAGATGTTCGGGATTTGCCATCGTTCCTCACTTCGGCTTGGAGTCTTGCGATTTCAGGTCGCGGAGGAGGCGGTCGAGCGACTTTTGGAACGAGTCGTGGTCTTTCCACTTGCGGAAGTCGCCGACGTGGCGCGTTCGCCGGATTTCGGCCGCCCAGGCGCGCGGGCAGTCCATCACCGCGTCGTCTAGCCGCACCGGAAACAGCACGGTTGAGCCTTGCCGCTGTTCCTTTTCAAATGCCGCCTGCACTTCCCGTTCAACCCACGGGCTGTTGACGGAGTTTTCTGACAGGACCACGAGCAGCTTGTCATAAAGGCGAATGGATTCCTCAATCCTCTCCTGAAACCGATCTCCGATTTTCAGGTCTTCCGGCGCGAACCAGCAACGCACGCTCTGCGCTGCGAGCTTGGTGTGCAATTCTGTAGCGAACCCATCGTCCTTGCTAGAGTAGCTGATGAAGCAGGAGTAGAACTCGATGGGATTGACGACGAGCGATTTTGCAAACGTGATGAAGGTTTCTGGGACGCCGCAGCCGCGCAGGAAAGATTCGGGAATATTTCCTTTAGAGCGGTAGATTGTGTCAATGCCGATCGTCGAGGGACCGGCATGCGCGACCATCTCAAGGCCTCTCGCCGTGCTTAAGTCGACGTTTGCAAAGGTCGTGTAACCAATCGTGGCATTTTTCAGATTCGCTTCGCCCAAGGCTGCCCCAGTGAAGTTTGCGTCGATGAGATCAGCGGCACCCATATCCGCCGCGAAAAGGTCTGTGTACTTAAGGCTTGCGCCGCCGAGATTCGCTTGTCTAAGTCTCGTTCGGCTTAGACGTGCTTCGTCGAAATTGGTGCCTTCCAAGACCGCCTGGTTGAGTTTTGTGTACTCTAGACTTGCCCCTTCGAGGTCTGCCTCGCTAAGATTCGCTCTTCTTAGGTCGGCTTCGTTGATCTCTGCTCCAAAGAGGTGTGCTCCGCTGCATTCCGCAGCAACCAAGTTCACGCGGTCAAGCGCTCCTTTGTTCAAGTCCGCGTTCCTCAAGTCGGGGATCAACTTCGGGTTCTTTGCTCTCCATCTATTCCAGGCCTTTATGCCCTCTCTCAACTTTGCAAGATGTTCCGGATCTGCCATCGCATCAACCTGCTGGCCGACCATCATACGCCGCTTTGCTGCTTTGGGATCAACAGCAAATCTCCTGGGCGGGTGCTTCGGCGCTGTGGGCTGACAGCAGGTTCCTCACCGTGCCTTCGGCACGATTCGGAATGACAAGACTAGAGCAACGTGTGCCGCACAGCAAAACAACCAACAAGCCCCAACGAACAGGTTCACAAACACCAAAGGGATTAAGCGCACCCCGCGGATCTCCAAGCGCTGCCGGACCACGGAAACGCCCACGTTTCCGTCCGCCTATGCCCACAAAAAAGCCGGTCCCGTGCGGGACCGGCTTGGCCTGTTGATGCCCAGACTCGCGATCAGTTCACCGCGAAGATCAGGTCATCGTGATCGTCAAAGGACCCTGTACTGCACGACGAGGGGCTTCCTTGATAGCGGAAGTTCGCCCGCACAGCCTGCAGGCTCCCGGTGGGAAGCGTGTAGGTGGCCGAGAGAGCCTGCGCTCCGCCCGCTGGAGGCACAATGGTTCCAATCAGAACCCATGACGGGCTGTTGGCGTTGGCGGCATAGTAGAGGTCTAGAGCGTCGGATGAACCGTCGTTCCAGGCCCATACGGTTGCCGTAACGGTCACGGTGTTGCCATGAGTCAACGCGCCGCCATTCGTTGAAGCGACCAAAATGCGGTCGTTGGACTCGTCGGAGTGGAACGTGCCCGAAGTGCCATCCGCGCACGCGCTGTTGATGTTGTTGGGTTGGTTTGGTTCCGCGCCGCCCGACATGGTGTCCTTACCGAGCAACAACGTCGCCCCGGAATCGCACGACTTGCCCACCGTCGCACATTTCGGCGCTTTCAGCGTGGTGTCATAGACCGCGGTTTGAGCAGTGGCCGTCCCTACGGTCAAAGTGATGGTTGTGCTCTGAACCAGCGATCCCGAGGTGCCCGTCACCGTAACCGTGCTCGTGCCCGAAGGAGCGGAGGCGGACGCGGTGAAAGTTAAAGTTGAGGTCGCGCTTCCGTTCGCCGGGGGCGTGACCGGGTTGGTGGAGAAGGCCGCGGTTACACCGGTGGGCAGCCCGGAGGCGCTCAGCGTGGTGGCGGAGTTGAATCCGTTCTGACTGGTGACGGTGACGGTGCTGTTCGCGGTGGAGCCTTGCGCCACCGTGACCGAGCTTGGCGACGCCGACACGGTGAAGCCCGGTGCCCCGGCGCCCACGGCGAAGATGAGATCGTCGTGATCGTCATAGGCTCCCGTGCTGCACGACGTCGCGCTGCCCAGGTAGCGGAATTGCGCGCGCACCGCTTGCAGGCTGCCGCTGGGCAGCGTGTAGTTGGCGGAGAGGGTTTGCGCTCCAGCGGCCGTGGGAGTGATGGTTGCGATCAAAACCCAGGTTGGACTGCTGGCGTTGGCGGCATAGTAAAGGTCCAGGTGGTCGGAAGTGAACCCGCTATAGGCCCACACCGTCGCACTTACTTTTACTGTCTTGCCTGCAGCGAAAGCGCTCCCGTCGGTGGTAGCGACGACAACGCGGTCATTCGACTCGTCGGAGTGGAAAGTACCCGACGTGCCATCAGCGCAGGAGTTGTTGATGTTGTTGGGTTGGTTGGGCTCGGAGCCGCCGGAGAGCGTGTCGCGCCCAAGCAACAGCGAGGGACCGGAGTCACAGCCCGAAGCCACGTTCACACACTTCGGCGCTTTCAACGTGGAGTCGAAAACCGCTGTCTGCGTGCCCGTGGACGAGTTCACGGTCAGCGAGATCGTTGCGCTGTGAACCAGCGATCCCGATGTGCCTGTTACGGTGACGGTAGCAGTCCCGACAGTCGCGGTGGCCGAAGCCGTCAGCGTGAGGGTAGAGGTCGCGCTGCCGTTCGCGGGTGGAGTGACTGGGTTGGTCGAGAACGCCGCCGTAACCCCGCTCGGCAAGCCAGTTGTGCTGAGCGTGGTCGCTGAACTGAAACTATTCTGACTGGTAATTGTAATCGTGCTGGTGCCGTTTCCCCCCTGCGTCACCGTTACAGAGGATGGGGATGCGCCTATGGTGAAGTTAGGCGTTGCTGCCGCATTCACCGTCAAGGCGATGGTCGTGCTGTGCGTGGTAGATCCCGAAACTCCGGTGATCGTCACCGTCGCCGCGCCGGTTGTTGCCGTGCCCGAAGCGGTGAGAGTGAGAGTGGAAGTTGCGCTTCCGTTGGCTGGAGGCGTGACCGGATTAGTGGAGAACGCCGCCGTAACCCCGCTGGGTAATCCGCTGGCACTGAGCGTGGTCGCCGAATTGAAGCCGTTGAGGCTTGTGATCGTGATCGTACTGGTCCCATTCGAGCCTTGCGTGATCGTCAAGGAACTGGGCGAGGCCCCAATGGTGAAGTCTGGCGTGCCCGTACTGCCGCATGTGGGAAACTTGAAGCTGGCGATGCGGGTGCTCCAGTTGAACGTGCCGGTAGTTTTTAAATACTCCTGCGTGTACCAGAACGTACAGTCGTCCACCGGATCGACCTGCATGGCGCTGTAGTCGCCCCAGCGTGTGAGGCCGCTGGATTCGGAGCCGGATCCGCTCACAATGTTGACCTCCGCCTCCATCGTGCTGGCCGGGTCCGTGGGGACGCGTCCCGTGTAACGGACGGAAGGGAAGACTGAAGTGGCGTCGGATACGCTGTATCCCAGCGCCATATCGCCGGACTGATCCATGGCGATGCTGCCCATCCATCGATAACTGGAATCGGGATTGAACGTGCTTTGCTGAGCCACCACAGGAGTGCCGCCGGGGTTTTGAATCTCATACCAGCGGACTCCGCCGCTCGAACCAGCCGTGACGGAGTGGTTCACAACCAGCGATTCGTGAGTTCCAAAGTTGCGATAGGCCAATCGGTACATCAGCCGATCGGCCAGAGAGTCCACGGTGTTGCTGGTGCCGGGCTGGGGAATGCAAGTACCCCCGCCGCACACCGGACTGAAGGCCGCGACATTGATTACCGTAGGCCCGGTGAAAGTGGAGTTGGTGGGAACGGAGAAATCCACGTGAAATTTGTAGAGATTCAAGTTGTTGGTGCCGAAATACATCATGTAATTCGGCGAACCTGTGGGCGGAGCCGTGGTGCCATCCAAATCGGAGGGCAGCAGTCCGCCTACCGCGGTGGATTGCTGGAAGCAGACTTGCGTCGCCGTGGTCCCCGCCATCATTGCGGCACGGTTATAGGCGCAGGCATCTGCCCCGGCGAAAGTGGTGCCGCCGGCGAACATGTTGAAGGTTTCGTAGTAAGCATCGGGCCAGACTGACATCTTGGGGTAATCGTCAAAATCGGTGTACTGAAACGAGTAGCGGTTGTAGGTGCCGGTCGCGTCCGAAGTGGTAGACACGGCGATGCACTGTAGATAAGGAGTGGTCGATACGGAAAACTGGCTGAAGATCCAGCGTTGCGCCAGCTTGTCATAAAGGACGATGGGATCGCCGTCGTTGTTAGACTGGCAGCCACCGCCGAATCCCGACCATAGCGTGTTGCCGGCGGTGGGTCCGGCGATCAATGCGCCGTTCGTCTTGTTGAAGATGGCAAACGAAGTATTCACCCACTGCACATATTGGGTGGCGCCGACCGTTCCTTCGGTATCGGGGGGTGCGCCGGTGATGGTGAATCCATACTCGCCGTTGCCGAGACCCTCAAAGCTTTGGAGCACGGGCGGCGTGGGCGGCGGCACAGTCGTGGTTTGCCGCACCGGGTCTTCCTGGTTCTGCGAAAGCCCGGGAGGAAGAGGGATCAATTTCATCGGCTCAACTTCGCGTCGCTCGAGCGACGGCGGAGGAGCGTTCTTGATCATCTCGCTGAGAGGTTGGGAAACATCGTGGTGAACATCGCGGCGGACGGTGGTGGGTCCGGACGAAGCTGGGTCAGCTTGCGCAAAGGCGGATGGAGCCAGCAAGGGAACTGCGAACGTTAGAAACAAAACAACCGCCAGCGCACTGCGCCAGCCATGGTTACTGCTTAGGGTGAGCATGGATTTTCTCCTGGTCGATGTGAGATAGGCTCAGTATTGTTTGCCTTTCGGTGATTAGTGAAGCGTGACTACTAGTCAAAATAGTAGGCAGTTTAAGGGAGGCAGGGTGTTTTGTTTCAAGTTTTTTGAGAAGTTGTGAAAAACGAACAGCCGAATCGGGAAATAGCCGGACGGTCGGTTGGCGAGGTTGCGCGAATCCAGCCACGGGCAGGCGGTTTAGGCTACTTAACTTTTGAGTCGGAGGCTTTAAGGTCGCTGATCAGACGCTTGAATGCTTCCTGATACGAGTCGTGATTCTTCCAGTTGCTGAAGTCGGGGATAAAATACTCGCGAATCTCGCGGGCGGAATCTTTTCCGGTGTCGGCGTCGAAGCACTCCCAGTCGCGCAGGGCTTCGAACGGCGCGAGCCGGATGGGGAACAGCACGCGCCTTTTCAGAACACCCTCAGGGTCGCGCACCTCGCGCTTGCGGGCCTTGGCGATTTCCGTCTTCACCCACTCGCTCTCCATGCTGTGCGGCGACAGGATCAGCAGCAACTTGTCGTGCAGGCGAATGGCTTCGTCGATCTGTTCGTGGAGTTTCCTGCCGCTTTGAACGTCATGCGGGGCAAACCAGCAGCGCACGCCTTTGTTCTGCAAGTCCGCGTAGAGGCTATCGGCGCAGGACGCGGCGAATCAAGAGTTCCGTCGTGGCGTCTCCAGCCAAGCAGGACGGCACCCTCTTCCGATCACTCTTGACCACCCCTATCGCAATGATATGATGGCTGCCCACTAGGTCGGGTGATCATTCCCATGGCCGGCAATTGCCCCTACTGGAAGGATTCGCCGTTGCGAGCCACACGAGTAACTGTCACTGCCTTTGGAGTGTGGTGCATCCTCTTGTTCTGCCTTGCTCCGAGGGCTAAGGCGGACGATTGCAGTCGAGGGCGGAACTCCTGCTTGGAAGGGGCATGGGCTCTGCGGACGAGGGTGATTGAGCGCAGTGGTTTGACATCCTCGGGCCAAGGGGGCGCGGTCCGACTTACCTTCATCAGGCAAGATGCAACGCATTACAGGGTCCCTGACTTAGTTTTCACGAACGGGCCAAACGGCCCTGCCGATCCCAACTACTGCTCCAGCCTGCAGGAGATCACAGAGATTGCGCCGCTCGTTTACAGGTCCCAATGTGTTGAGAACAACACGCGCGTTGAGAACAAGACTTATCTCCCAGCAACAGCCAGCTTGACCCTTAAAATAATTAACGGCCATTTAGAGGGTGTGTTCATTTGGGATGGTCTGCATGATGTACCCGAAGGCAACACGTATGCGACGCGTCCATACCACGATGAGGCTGCTCTCTGTGGAAGTCGCGAAGGTGAGCCATTTCCCTCGTGTACGGATTCAGGGTTGCCGGCTCCCATGGGTGACAGTATTCCACTGGCTGACCCGGCATTTAACGGTGATCCTTTCCCTGAAGGCTTCGCGATTGCCTCCGGGGCAGCGGTAGCCCTCATGGGGCTTAGCTTCCTTTTTGCAGGCAACGGATTTTTCGACTCTCTGGATTTTGGGTTGTTTGTGAGCGACGCATTACTAGGGCCGCCAAACACGCTTGCTGCTATGTATTCAGAAGCCGTTGCAGCAATCTCGAACGACCCAGTGGGCTCAGCAATTAGTACCGCGGATACGGTGGCCCAGTCTGTTAGCGTGCTGGCCCCTGAGGGGCCAATCAAGACCTCAGCAGAGGTCATCGTTGATGTACTGGACCCGATCAACTCGGCACGGGACCTTTCCAGCGAGCCGCCAGCAATCTCTCAGATACCTACTCCACCGGCAATGGATCTACCTCCGGGGTACGCCGAAGATTTTGCGGCAAATCAGATACAGAGCTCCACAGGTGGACTGAACCCAGCTCCTACTGCCGGTGGAACTGACTCCGCGGGTTCTTCACTTGCTCCGGACGCTAGCGGCGATTCAACGGGAAGCGACGAGTGAGTAAACGGTGTAGGCGAACGCGCAGGAGCGCAAGACATGAACAAACTCTATGAGATGTCCTGGGTGAGGATGCCCAGCCTGGTTGCGAAACTGGTCGGGGGGACAGGTACTCTCGCAGATGGAGCTTACTTGATTGCATGGCCGCGCGTTGCTGGGCCGCTGCCAATAGGCCTTCTCCAGTTGGGAACGTTTATCGGGTGGTTCAGGCTTGGTAGCGGTTATTTTTTCACCGAGTCGGTCTTCCTGATTGCGTTCTTCATTCTCGTTGGAGGCGTGGGGGCAGTTTTGGGTCTCTGGTTTTTGCTCGGCTATGCAATAGGAGACTTTGTCCTCTTTCACCCTTTGACCAGTTTACTGAGCACCAATATCCTTTCCGACCTTGCGTTCGCAAGAGTGTCTGCGCTCTTGCAGTATGGCCTAGGTCTCGCCTTGGCGGTCGGCATTCCCGTTCTCACTGCCTTAGTGTGTCATCGGGCGAATAGTGGGGTGAATGAGCGGTACCCGAAGGACAAATGGATATTCTGCCTGAGACGGGGGGGGATCGCAGCACTGCTCCTGTATTTGTGGACTTTGTCATGTCCAGCATTTGTGATCGCGATTTTCCGCTGGGCACATGTCCCGCCAAACACAGAAGCGGTTGTCACTGTTACCCGATTCCGTTGGCTCCTCGTCGGGGAGGCTCTCCTCATCGGCGTGCTCCGCGCATACCTTGAGCAAGCCGCGCGCGCTGTACCGGGAGCACGTCAAAGGCTTATTCAATACGCTGAACTATTAAGTCAGTCGAAAACAACTGCGCCGGCACGAACGCCTCGGTTCGTGTCGTTTCTGAAAGCCGGGGTCATGACCATCATGCTGGCGGCGTTGTACACGACTTGGTGGCAAGGCTTGACTCTGTTCTCAACTGTGGCCGCCCTGCTGATAGCGAATGAACAGGGGGTCTTTCGAACGACTTGGACGGACCAAATCGTCCTTAGAAGGGGACCTGTTCAACGCCTCATCGCAGGGAGCCTGCTGACCTACATTATAGGTTTCTGTTCGGTTTGGTTGATTCTCAGGACTCATTCTTCAATTGGTCGCCTCGTTTTCCTTCTGTTTGCCTCGGCTGCTTCCATATTAGTCATGTCTGCTCTTCTTTCCCGGCCAGAGAGGGATCCGGCTCGTGCCTGGTAACCCTCAAGTTTCTGCATGCAGGGGGCTGGCCCGGACTTTCGCACAAAAGAAAACAGGGCTGCCCCCGCCCTGTCGCAAAAGACGCGGCAAGGGCAGGGCACCCTAGGTTAACGTACAATTTCTGGGTACGCAGGGTGGGCCTACGACCTCTTGACGCGTATATACGAATAAGCTACCGTGTATATATCAGTTAAAGAGAGGCCCCTATGGCTGTAACCATGACATCAATCCGTCTCGACACGGACTTGGCCGATGAGGCTGTGAAGGTGCTCAAGGCGAAATCCCGCACCGACGCCATTCACATCGCCCTGCGCGAAATCGTTGCGCTGAAGCGCTTCAAGAAGTTGATGAAGAAGTATGAAGGCAAGGCCACGTTCCAAGGCCACATTGATTGATCTTCGTTTTCGACACGTCCGTCATCATTGACGATCTCCGAACGCTGCGTCATCGCGAGAGGATTCAGTCCCTCATCGGTGTCATCCGGACATCTTCTGTAGTCTTGGCAGAGTTATGGCGGGGCGCGGCAAACCCTTCAGATCGCGAGTTTCTCAGGGCTTTGTCGAGAAGTCATCCAATCCTGACTCCGACGGAAAAAAACTGGCTGGAGTCAGGGGAAATTCTGTCTCGCATTCGTGCCGATCACGGCTTCGCGGCAGCCAAACTCCGTGACCTGCATTTCGACGTTCTTATCGCCCTCACCGCCCGTTCCCACGGTGCCCGTCTCATCACGACCAACCGGAAAGACTTTGAACTAATCAGTCGGTACCGTCAGATCAAGCTTGAGGTGTGGTGAAGGGCAAGGATCGAGTCTTCACCACAGAGTCACAGACAAAATCCGAGACTCGCAAAGTCACAAACAACGTCAAAGGCGACGGACAGGAGTGTCCGTCCCACACAAGCACCCCCAACATGAATTTCTCTGTGTCTCTGTGACTCTGTGGTAACTTGCGGGTTACTTCTTCCGGCTTCGAATGGCTTCCCGCGCTTCTTTGTCCGCCGTGCGGCGCCGTTCTGTCTCCCGCTTATCCCATAACTGCTTGCCCTTGGCCAGCGCCAGTTCGACCTTTACCTTGCCGTTCTTGAAGTACATCCGCACTGGGATCAGCGTCAGTCCCTTTTGCTGCGTTTTGCCGATCAGCTTGCGGATTTCTTCTTTGTGCATCAGCAGCTTGCGGGTGCGCAGAGGGGCGTGGTTGTGGATATTGCCGTGCTCGTAGGGGCCGATGTGGGCGTTGAGCAGCCAGAGTTCGCCGTCTTTGACCAGACCGTAGGAATCTTTGAGATTGGCTAGGCCGCCGCGGACTGATTTGGCCTCGGTCCCGGTAAGAACCACGCCGCACTCGAATTTTTCCAGCAAGAAGTAGTTATGTGAAGCGATCCTATTAACGGCAGCATCGCGCTGGCCGGAGGCCGTAGGCTCGCGCTTGGGAGATTTCTCCGGGCTGGGCTTGGTTTGGTGGGTGGACTGGCGAGCCATCGGTTCATCTTAACAGCGCAATACGCTCTCGGTGTGCGGAAGGTGGCGTTGGGCGATCTGAGGGCCTATCTTCCCCGTTGGGGCTAAGACCAAAGAGTGTAACTGCCGTGCGCGCAATCACATCGGGAGACGCGAAGGCCGATGCTATAATCGCTGCAAAACTGTGCCAGTACGAGTGTGCGATTGTGCGCCGAGGAGCCTTTAGTCCTGCATCAAATTGGCGGCAAACTCTGCTTGTCTGGCGCATTGTCCGGCCAAGACCGCTTGGCGAAGACTTTTGGATGAGGACTGACGAATGAGACGTCTGATGCCTGCGGCGGTTCTGCTGCTGGTTGTATTCACCATCGTGCCTGCCATCGCCGATAAGGCGAAAAGTGTCTTCCAGCAGGGCGAGGACGCCGAGGCTCGTGAGAATTACGAAGCCGCCTACAACTTTTATAAGCAAGCCTATGATCTGAAACCAAAAGACTTGCGCTACAAGGCGTCGTTCCAGCGCATGCGCTTCAAGGCTGCTGCCACGGTTGTCCATCGCGGGCAGAAACTGCTCGACGATGGCAAGCTGCAGGAAGCTGTCGCCGAATTTCAAAAAGCCCTGCAGATCGATCCATCTCTATTCATCGCCCAGCAGGAGTTGAAGCGGACATTGCAGCTTATTAATGATGCGGCCAACCCTCCGCCGCAAGCCGCGGGCCCGCCGAGCGGCTTGCAAAAGAAGATTAGAGAAGCAGCCGGCCCGGTAGAACTCGCACCCATCTCGAACGTCCCCATTACAGTCAAGATGCTCTCAACTAAGTCCGATGTAGTATTCCGTACCGTCGGACAACTGGCCGGCATCAACGTCCTGTTCGATCCCGACTACACCGCCCGAGTGATCAACGTGGACCTTAACGGCGTGACGCTTGAAGAAGCGCTTGAGATTACGGCGCTGGAGTCGAAGACTTTCTGGCGGCCCGTGACCTCGAACACGATTTTCGTCGCGCAAGACAATCCCGCCAAGCGCAAAGAACTGGAGCAAAGCGTACTTAAGACTTTTTATCTTTCGAATCTTTCGCAACCCACCGAATTGCAGGATGTGGTGAACGCGATCCGCGCCGTCCTCGATGTGCAACGCGTGCAGCAACTGCTTTCGCAAAATGCGCTGGTAGTGAGGGGAACCCCCGACCAGATTGCGCTGGCGGAGAAGTTGGTGGAAGACCTGGATAAAGCGCGTCCGGAAGTGATTGTCGATATCGCGGTACTGCAGGTAAGCAAGGACAAGTCGCGAACCTTGGGATTTAGTCCGCCCACCAGCGCTACGGTTGCGCTGCAAAGCAATATCAACACTACGACGCCAACCACGTCTACGACTGGAACCACCACCACTTCCACCGGTTCAAGCAGCGGCGGCCTGGAGTTGAACACGCTGGGCAATCTGAACGCGACCGATTTCCAGGTGACGATCCCTTCCGCCAACCTCTCGGCGGTGATGGGCGATAGCGATACGAAGATGTTGCAGAATCCCCAGATTCGAGCCCTCGATAACCAGAAGGCGACGCTCAAGATTGGTGAACGCGTGCCGGTTGCGACTGGATCGTTCCAGCCCGGTATCGGCGGCGTCGGTATTAACCCCCTCGTTAATACTCAGTTTCAATACCTCGACATCGGCGTGAATATTGACGTCACGCCGCACATCCATGGCGATCGAGAAGTGACCCTGAAGATTTCGATGGAAGTTTCCTCGGTGGTGGGTCAGTCGAGCATCGGTGGCATTAGCCAGCCCATCATCGGCCAGAAGAAAGTTGAACATGAGGTTCGCCTCCGAGATGGAGAATCGAGCCTGATCGGCGGAATCCTGGACGATTCGCAGACCAGGTCTCTCGCCGGAATTCCCGGGCTGGCGCAGATTCCAATCCTCGGATATCTGTTTGGGCAACGAACGCAGGACCATTCCGAGGATGAAACCGTTTTCGCCATTACCCCGCACGTGATTCGCGGCACGACGGTCAGCGAGCTGAATCAGCGCCCGATCGATATCGGGACGGCGAACACGATTGCACTGCGGCATGTGAATCATGCACTTCCGGCCGTGGCTCCGGCTGCGGGACAAGCACCGTCGGCTCCCGGAAATCCGGCGACGCAACCGCCGACGAGTCAGGCCGTGCCGCCGAATCCAGCGAATCCAGCGGATGCTGCCGCGCAGGGGGCGAATTTCCTCTTTGACCCCGGACAGATCACCGCGGTGAAAGGGAACACGTTCGTAGTGAACCTCATGATCTCCGGCGCACAAAATGTGTATTCCGTGCCGGTGCAGATGAACTATGACCCGTCCAAATTGCAGTTGGTGAACATCTCGAACGGCGGGTTCCTCTCTCAAGATGGGCAGGCGGTGGCACTGGTGCATCGCGAGGACGAAACCAAAGGCGAGTTGCAGATTACTGCTACGCGGCCACCTGGAGCGGGTGGGGTTTCCGGAAAAGGTGCGGTTGTCACGATGACGTTCCAGGCCAAAGCGAGCGGACAAACTCCGCTCACGATTACTCGTGGCGGAGCGCGCGATCCTGGCCAGCAGGCCATTGCGGTAAATGGAGCGCAGGCGTCGGTGACGGTGCAGTAGACGAGGCCGTCTCGCGAACTTGAGAATCAAGATGATGCGGCAGAAATTCATGCATCGCAAAGCCGGTCCTGAGCCAGGGTTTACCCTGCTCGAACTGATCATTGCGACCACGATCCTCATGATTCTTACCTCGATGGCTCTGCCTCTGGCGCGGCTGACCATCAAACGCGAGAGGGAACGTGAATTGCGTTTCGACTTGTGGCAGATGCGTGATGCAATTGATCGCTACAAAGATGCAGCGGACCGCGGCGGTTTCCAGACCAAGGTGGACAGCCAGAATTATCCTCCTGATCTCGATACGCTGGTTAAAGGCGTAGACGTGCAGGGAAAAAAAGTTCGCTTCCTGCGCAAGATTCCAGTGGACCCCATGACGGGCAATACCGAATGGGGTCTGCGCTCGATGCAGGATGATCCGGACTCCGACTCTTGGGGCGAGCAGAACGTGTTTGACGTTTATACGAAGTCGACGGGTACGGCGCTGGACGGCACGAAATATAAGGATTGGTAAATTGGCAAGCAGGCTCAACGCGGGGCGTGGTTCCGGATTTACATTACTGGAAATGATGATCGTGATCAGCATCATGCTGATCCTGATGTCCGTTGCGCTTCCTATTTATAACCAGTCGATTCGTCGGTCGCGCGAGGCTGTGCTGCGCCAGGACCTCTTCACCATGCGCCAAGTGATCGACCAATACACACTCGACAAACAGAAGGGCCCGCAATCCCTCGAAGACCTGTCCTCGTCGGGTTATCTCAAAGTCATCGCCAAAGATCCGATGACGGGCGAGTCCAACTGGGAAATTCAGCAGTGTGAAGAACTCGAGGCCGTTGATCAGCAGGAGCCTGGCATCTGCGACGTACACTCAGCGTCGAACGAGATTTCCAGCGACGGCACCGCCTATAGCAGTTGGTAATGAGCGGCCACTGCCTGCGGATGAGCAAGCTTCTTCCTTCCGGAGATTCTCTCTTGATCTAGCATCATGTTCGTATTTGGAAGTCCGACTCTAGTAGGTTCGAGTTATGGACTCTTTCCGGCATACCAGATAAAAACCTCGCATTCGTCACTGTGGTGGCGAGTACTAAAAAGCTCTGACAAGAATCAAGCTTCACCCTTTTGATTACGCCGGGAGGAAGTATGATCTCGAAGACGGCAATTGTGTGCGCGTTGTTGGCATTGGTAGGAAGCGTCCGAAGTTTCGCTCAGAGCGGGCCTTCCGAATTATTTACAGCGTGGCAGGACCGCGTGCGCAGTACGCTGGCGCAACAATCAGCGTGGCCCATTCCTCTGGTTACGGCATCGTCGGGTCTACTGCAAGTCGCTCGTACTGATATCGTTCGTCAAATCACGCCCGCCGAAACCGAAACCTGGAACTACGACAACACCAAAGGAATTGCGCTCGTACCCTGGTACAAGGTTGAGTTCGATGCACTGCCTCCGCCTTATATTCAACACAACTCCAAAGCCGAAGATGGGTTCGGCGATTTCTCGATGTTGCTGAAATATCGCCTGGCCGCGGGCAACGCTGCCCATGGCGACTATTCGGTGAGTTTTGCCGTCGCGGGTACTTTGCCAACCGGAAGCTACAAGAATGGAAGCCTCGCCGCAACCATCGCGCCCACGATTTGTGCCGGCAAAGGTTTCAGGCGATTCGATGTGCAATCGACGCTGGGTGTAATCCTGCCCGCCGGAGATACCGCGAAACTGGGTCGCGCCGTAGTTTGGAACACCGTGGGCCAGTACCACGTTGCCAAGTGGTTTTGGCCGGAGATTGAAGGCAACGCCACGTTTTATCATGGCGGCGCCAACGACGGCCGGGTTCAGAACTTTGTTACTCCCGGATTGATGCTCAGCAAATTCAAACTGGAGCGCGACGAGCGCAACCGGCTGGCGCTGGTTTTTGGTGGCGGCATGCAGATCGCGGCGACGCAATTTCACACCTATAATCACGGTCTGGTGCTGACAACGCGCATGTTATTTTGATCGGCCAACGGTGAGAGCTGGGTGCGTTGCACCCACCACGCCTCAGGCACTAACATCTGTTCATGCCCGTTGAAGCGCAAATCACTCCAACTCATACCTCTATTCGCGCTCCGCGCGGCAACTCCATCACATGCAAAGGCTGGCAGCAGGAAGCTGCGATGCGCATGCTGATGAACAACCTCGACGATGAGGTTGCCGAGCGGCCACAGGACCTGGTTGTCTACGGCGGAACCGGGCGCGCGGCACGCACTTGGAACGCATACCGCGCCATCGTCGCAACATTGAAGAATCTGGAGAATGACGAGACTCTGCTGGTGCAATCGGGCAAACCGGTCGGCGTATTTAAGACGCACGATTACGCGCCGCGCGTTCTCATCGCAAACTCGAATCTCGTGGGCCATTGGTCGAACTGGGAAAAGTTCAACGAACTGGAGCGTGCCGGACTGATGATGTACGGCCAGATGACGGCCGGTTCGTGGATCTACATCGGCTCGCAGGGAATTGTGCAGGGGACATTTGAAACCTTTTCGGCGGCCGGCGAGAAACATTTCGGCGGCGACCTTGCCGGCAAGTTGATTGTCTCCGGCGGCATGGGAGGGATGGGCGGAGCTCAGCCGCTGGCCGCGACCATGACTGGCGCAGCTTTTCTAGGAATTGACGTCGATCCTGAGCGCATCAAAAAGCGCCTGAAAACCGGCTATTGCGACTTCATGGTCACGACGCTCGACGAAGCGCTACGCATTCTGAAAAATGCGATACGCAAGAAAGAAAATGTTTCCGTCGGGCTCGTCGGAAATTGTGCCGACGTGATCCCGGAGTTGGCCGCGCGCGGCGTCGTGCCCGACATTCTCACCGATCAAACTTCGGCGCACGATCCGCTGAATGGATATGTACCGAATGGAATGACGCTGGCAGAAGCAATTGAACTCCGGAAAAGCGATCCCAAGGCATATCAAGAAAAGTCCCTCGATGCGATCGCGGCGCACGTCGAAGCCATGCTGCGTTTGCAGAAGATGGGATCGGTCACGTTCGATTACGGCAACAATATTCGCACCTTTGCCTTTCAGCGTGGCGTGAAGAATGCTTACGATTTTCCTGGATTTGTTCCCGCGTATATTCGTCCATTATTTTGCGAGGGACGGGGGCCGTTCCGCTGGGTTGCGCTGTCCGGAGAAGCGTCCGACATTCACGTCACCGACAGTTTGGTTTTGGAGTTGTTCCCCGAAAACCGCATCCTGCGGCGCTGGATCGACCTGGCCCGCAAACGCATCAAGTTCCAGGGTCTGCCTGCCCGCATTTGCTGGTTAGGATACGGCGAGCGCGCACAATTCGGCCTCGCTATGAATGATCTCGTGAAGAAAGGCAAGATCAAAGCTCCAATCGTGATTGGCCGAGACCACCTCGATTGCGGTTCGGTGGCGTCTCCCTTTCGCGAAACCGAAAACATGAAGGATGGCTCCGATGCCGTCGCCGATTGGCCGCTCCTGAATGCATTGTTGAACACATCTGCGGGCGCCTCGTGGGTATCGATTCACAACGGCGGCGGTGTCGGTATCGGCTACTCGCTGCATGCGGGGCAGGTCACGGTTGCCGATGGCACCGAGATGATGGCCAAGCGCATCGAGCGCGTACTCACCACCGATCCGGGGATGGGCGTAATCCGGCACGTCGATGCCGAGTACTACGAGGCGAAGGAGTTCGCGAAGAAGGCGGGAGTGACTATACCGATGTTAGAGAAATGGAAGATATGACTGCAAGAATCCTTCGCGACTTCATATCTCAGTCGCGCGCGTCTTCTTTCCGGAGCACGAGTGCGTAAAGAATCGGCAATACTCCTGGCCAATATCGGCCAGCTCATCACTCTGCGATCTTCTTCCGGTAAGCCTGGTCCGCGCCGCGGCTCCGACCTCAAAGAACTGGGCATAATTGAAGATGCTGCTGTCTTGTGCCTCGGGGGCAAAATTGTTTCTGTCGGCAAAACCAAAGATGCTCTGCGCGATCCCTGGCTGAAAAAGAATCGTAAGAAAATTCTCGAGATCGACTGCGCGGGTAAAGTAGTTTTGCCAGGTTTCGTCGATTCCCACACTCATCCGGTTTTCGTCAGCCCGCGGCTTGTGGATTTCGAAAAGCGAATCGAGGGCGCCTCGTATGAGGAGATCGCTGCCGCGGGCGGCGGCATTCGTTCGAGCGTCGAGGCTGTGCGCAAAGCACCGAAACATGTTCTGGCAGTAAAAATTCTCGGTGCGTTGCACCATATGGCAGCGCATGGCACAACCACAGTAGAGGCCAAATCCGGCTACGGACTGTCTGTCGAGTCCGAGCTCAAATCGCTGGAGGCCATCCGCGAATCGGCATCTCACTGGCCGGGAACGGTCATCGCGACACTTCTTGGCGCGCATGTTGTTCCCAAAGAATTCGCCAACAATGCAGAAAAATATGTTGAGGTTGTCTGCAGCAAAGTGATTCCTCTGGCGGCAAAAAGGAATCTCGCCCGGTTCGTCGACGTGTTCTGTGAGAGAGGCGCGTTTACGGCCCAGCAGACGGAGCAGATTTTCCAGGCCGCGCGAGAACATGGTCTCCAGGTGCGCGCCCACGTCGGCCAACTCACCGAGACGTCGTTGTCCCCGTTCTTGCGTTTTGACCCGGCGTCGTTCGATCACATGGATCACGTGAATGACGAAGACATCGCGCAATTGGCGAAGCACGACACAATGGCAACCTTAGTGCCCGGAGCAAATTACTTTCTGGGGTTAAAGGAATACCCGCCAGCGCGCAAGCTGATCGACGCCGGTGTTCCGGTGGCCCTCGCAACCGACCTCAATCCAGGTACATCGCCTACGTTGAGCATGCCGATGGCGATGTCCCTCGCATGTACGCACATGAAGATGTCGCCCGCCGAGGCCATCGCCGCAGCCACCATCAATGGCGCCTGGGCGCTGCGAGTTGCAGACCGCAAGGGCAGCATCGAGCCCGGCAAGGACGCCGATTTGTCACTATTTGCCGTCAAGGACTATCGTGAGATTCCATACTGGTTCGGGTCGAATCTCTGCACGCTTAACGTGCTGAATGGAATAGCCCGAAATACTAGGACCGAAAAATCTGCGTGAGGCACGCGAAGAGCCGGAATATTTCAGAGCATGCTTCGTTCGTCACCGTGCTTTCTGCAGCGCGTTTTCAGCTGCGACGCGAAGAGCTTGAGATCGGAAAGAGTCGCCTATGCGGGCGCGACATTGAGCGAAAGCTTCGCCATTGCTATAATCAAACACGTTCCGCACGCGTTTTATTAGAGCTGTTTCAGTTTCAATCGGCAATCCCGCAACAATCAGCGTGAAGCGAACGACCTCGTAATCCGCGACGGATTCGCGGCTTTCGAAAATGTGGCCAGGTAGCTCAGGTGGTAGAGCGCAGCCCTGAAAAGGCTGGCGTCGGCGGTTCAACTCCGTCCCTGGCCACCATTATTCCAAAGGGATTTGCGGCAAAGGCTGGAAATTCTCCACCCACGATCCACCCAAAATGAGCCCGTGAGCAGGAGGACTTTGTCGGCTACCAACTGTTCCAGGAGCCTTTCCTCTGCCTTCCCCCATAAACGAGGAAGCCCAGAAATATACTCCAGAAGACCAATGATCTCCGCAGCTTCCAATAGGCCGGAAGTCCTATTTTTGCAATTTTCTTCTGCAGAACGCGCAGAAGTACGCACCGTTGACCTTTATCTTTTGACATTGGCGGCAGCTTCCAGTCGCTTACCACGATCTTCGGCGGATCGTATCTCAATGTTGGGCAGGAAGCGCAAGTTTTCACGACCAATCCCTTCTCATTGCTGCGGACAAAAGAAAACATGCAATTTCTCTTCAGTTTCTTCCGTGTGTTCATCGAAGGCAACGAGCAGCGCTAGGTCGCAGGCGGCCTGCGTCGACTGCCTGTTTCTTTGAGATTGGGTGTCTGGGTGCCCAATGTGCGCTAGATCGAGGTGCCAAGTCCTCCCTTGTGCCCTTTACGATCGCCGTTTCATCGCGCTGGCGAGGGAAGGTTGAAATCGGGTTTGGGCGGCGAACAGATCGAATCGAACCATCGGCTGATGTACACCTCAGCGTGGGCTTCACCGCAGAAGTGCCGGGCGCCGACTGTGTTCGCCGCCTCTGAACTCCAGCGATGAACTGACAGTTGCGAGTCCCCACACTGAATAACGAACCAGTGGATGGGACGAGTATCCCCAATTCCGCAGACTTCACATCGGTATTCGCGCAGCGTTGTCATCGTTCAGTTATCTCCGTGCTGCTACTCGGCACAGTCCAAACACCCTAGGCGACTCCTGTTCTTGGCGACGATTTCACTGTTGCCAGCCTCCGCCGAGCGCTTTGTAGAGTTGGACCAGGCTGCGATATTCATCTGCGCGGGCGGCTGCAAGCGTCAGTTCGGCGCCGTAAAGCGACCGCTGCCCGTCGAGCACTTCGAGGTATGTGGTCGTGCCGCCTTTATAGCGAAGGGTGGAAATGCGGACGGTTTCCTGCAGATCGGCCACCGTATCCTGCTGGCGTGTGCGGACCTGATGAAGTTTCTCATAGCCGATGAGCGCGTCCGAGACTTCTCCAAAAGCGTGCTGGATCGTTTCCCGGTAGCCGATCAGAGCTTGCTGGTGTTCGGACTCCGCCTGATGCAAATTCCCTTTGAGCGCGCCCCCGGTGAAGATTGGCTGGCTAACCTGCGCGCCGTAGGACCAGATGCCTAGCTGCGTCGTCATGAGGCTGGAGAAGGCGGAGCTTCGACCAAATGAACCGCCGCCTCCCCCGGTCAGAGAGATTTGCGGAAAGAACTGAGCTTTGGCGACTCCGATGTCGGCGTTCGCGGCAACCAGAATCTGTTCCGCTTCTCTAATGTCCGGCCGGCGCTCGATGATCGAAGATGGAACGCCGGCTGGAACTTGCGGCGGAAGTGTCTGCTCGACGAGCGGAATCCCGCGTGCGATGTCTTGCGGATAATTGCCGAGGAGGATGCTGATCGCATCTTCTTCCTGAGCGATTTGTCGCTCCAGGTCAGGGATCTGCGCATTCGCAGTGTCGAGGACCTGCTGAGCCTGGAGCACATCTAGTTTCGTGGCTACGCCGTGATCGAGCCGCAGTTTCGTAAGTTTGACTGAATCAGTTTGCGTATTGACCGTTTCACGAGTGATCTTGAGCTGCAGATCTAGTTGCAGCAGCGTGAAATAGTCTGTTGCGACGTCGCTAACCAGTGTCAGTGAGACCACCTGGCGCGCGTCTTCCGTAGCCAAAAGTCCAGCTCGGGCTGCTTCCGTTGCGCGGCGCAGCTTGCCGAAGAAATCGAGTTGGAAAGTGGCATCGGCAGAAAGGATCAGAAAGTTGTACTTGGATTGTTCGAGATTCTCCTTGCCGCCCGCGAAGTTGGCATTGCTTGACACTTGAGGAAACAGGCTCGAACGGGTAACAGTAAGTTGCGCGCGAGCTGCGTTGATGCGTTCCGTCGCGAGTTGCAGATCGTAGTTTTGTTTGAGCGCCGTACGAATGAGTTCCTGCAGCTTCGGATCCTGAAACACCTGCCACCAGGGGAGATCGGCATACGAAGCAGTCTGCGCCTGAAGCTGCGGATTGTTTGCCAGATCTCGAAAAGAGTTCGGAGTCTGGACGGCAGGCCGATGATAATTGGGGCCTACCGCACAACCAGAAAGTACGCCAGAAAGCAACGCTGCAGTGAGCAATTTCGCGATTCTCTTCATTGCGCAGACCCCATCACGCAAAACCCATCACGCAAACCATTGCGCAAACTCTGTTTAATTCTCTTTCAATCGCCACGCGGCAGTCTCAGTCTCCCGGCGCAGGCGAAGGTGCAGCTGGCAACATCCCGGTCGCAGGCTCTTTGCCCGCGCCCGACCATTTCTCGACCAGATAAAAGATGCCGGGTATGAAAAAGATTCCAATCGCACTCGCTGCCAGCATTCCACCGATCACCGCTGTCCCCATAATCTGGCGGGCCACCGAACCAGCGCCGCTTGCAGTCCACAGCGGAACGCAGCCGAGGATAAATGCGAACGATGTCATCAGGATCGGGCGCAGCCGCAACCTCGCCCCTTCAAGAGCCGCATCCGCTAGCGGTTTTCCGTGTTCGTACTGGTCCTTCGCGAACTCGACGATCAAGATCGCGTTCTTTGCCGCAAGGCCAATCAGCATGATCAGGCCGATTTGCGAGTAAACGTCGCTTTCGATCTGCACCATATAGGGCGGCAGAAAAACGCCGAGCAGAATACGACGCAACCATAAAACGACAAAAGCTCCGAAGACCGCTACCGGCGTGCTGAGCAATACGCTGAAAGGCAGCGACCAGCTTTCGTAAAGAGCCGCAAGAATCAGGAAGACGAACAATAACGACAGTCCAAAGATGGCCGCAGGCGGCACTCCCTGACGCGCCTTCTGCTCCAGAAACGAGATCCCAGAGTAGTCGAATCCCATTTCTCGCGGCATGGTTTGCTTGAAAACATCCTCGAGAGCTGCGCTTGCCTGATCGGCGCTGAACCCTGGCGCAGCGCTGCCGTTGAGTTGCGCGCAGCGGTATTCGTCAAAGCGCTGCGTGAATTCGGGTCCAAACTGCGATTTAACCGTAGTCAGCGTAGCGAGTGGAACGCTTTCGCCCTTGTTGTTGCGAACATAGAAACGGCCGACGTTATCCGCGCTGGCGCGATCGTCGCTTTCGGCCTCGACATAAACCTGCCACTGGCGGCCAAAACGGTTGAAGTAGTTGATGAAATATCCGCCCATAAAGGCCTGGATGGTCCGGTAAACATCGGAAAGATTGACGCCTTGCTTCAAGACTTTGTCGCGATCCACGTCGACGAATTTCTGCGGAACGCTGGGCAAAAAAGTGGTGCTCAGGCTGGCAATCTCGGGCCGCTTGCGCGCTGCCTCCATAAACGTGCTCACATTTTTCGCGAGAAATGGAATGCTGCCACCGGAGCGGTCTTCTAGAATGAAGGTGAATCCGCCAGAGGTGCCTACACCCGGAATCGCTGGCGGCGAAAAGCTGAAAGCAATTCCTGCCGGCAATTTTGTGAGTTCCTGATTCAGATGCGCCTTGATGGCCTGAAATTGTTCGGCCCTGGTTTTGCGTTCATCCCATGGCTTGAGAGTCACTACAAAGAAAGCGTTGTAACTGGTGCGAACAAAACTGAGCAAGCTGAAGCCGATGACGCTGGTCGTGTATTTCACTCCCGGTGTGTTGGCCAGAATGTTTTCGATCTGCGTTGCAGTTTGAGATGTTCTCTCCAGCGACGCGCTGTTGGGCAATTGCAGGTTGATGTATGCGTAGCCTTGATCTTCATCCGGAAGGAAGCTCGACGGCACACGATTGCCAGAGAACCAGGCCGCAACGCAAAAGGCCAGCAATAGAACAACCACTACCGAAGTTTTCCCGAGTAGCACCCCGCTCCAGCCGACATAACCCTCCGTGGCCCGCTCAAAAACGCGGTTAAACCAATCGAAGAATCTTCGCAATGGCCCATGGCTCTCTTCGCGAGGGCGAAGCAACAGTGCTGCCAGCGCCGGGCTGAGCGTGAGCGCGTTGAATGCTGAGAGAATCACCGAAATGGCGATGGTGACAGCGAATTGCTGATACAGCCTGCCGGTGATTCCGGGGATGAAGGCGGTGGGCACGAATACGGCGGAGAGAACCAGCGCGATGCCCACCACAGGGCCCGAGAGTTCCTCCATCGCTTTTAATGCCGCATCTTTTGGAGTCATACCCTCTTCGATGTGGCGCTCCACACCTTCCACGACGACGATTGCGTCATCCACCACCAGGCCAATCGCCAGCACCAAACCAAAGAGAGAAAGTGTGTTAATAGAAAATCCAAATAACGGAAAGAGCACGAATGTGCCCACGAGAGAAACCGGCACAGCCAGCAGAGGAATCAGCGTTGAGCGCCAGCCTTGAAGAAAAAGAAAAACCACAATGATGACTAAGACGAGCGCGATTACAAGAGTTTCAACGATCTCCTTGATGCCCTGAGTCACGGAAAGCGTGGTGTCGAGGGAGACGGCGAAATCCATATCCTCGGGAAAACGCTCTTTCATCTGCGCCATCAACTGCTTGACCGCGGCCGCCGCGTTGACTGCATTGGACCCCGGCAACTGATAAGCCGCGATGATGGCGCCGGGTTTCCCGTTGAAACGTCCGGCGACGCTGTAATCCTGAGCGCCCAATTCGATGCGAGCGAGGTCGCGTACTCTAACCGTTGCACCATCGGGTGTCTCGCGGACAACAATGTTGCCGAATTCTTCCGGCGAAGCCAGGCGTCCTTGCGAGAGAACAGTGTAGGTATATTCCTGACCTTTGGGAGCCGGCTCGCCCCCGGCTTTACCGGCGGGGTTCACGGTGTTTTGCGCCTGAATCGCGCTGACGATCTCCGGAACAGTAATGCCGAGCTTTGCCAGCGTATCCGGCTTTACCCAAAGGCGCATCGCGTATTGGCCGGCGCCGAATACCTGAACGTTGCCGATGCCGTAGGAGCGAAGAATCGGATCGACGATATTGATGTAGGCGTAATTGGCCAGAAATTTAGCGTCATAAGTTCCACGCGGAGAATAAAGAGCAACCCACATCAGCGGAGCGGTGACTGATTTTCGAACCGTGATCCCGTAGTTGTTGACGTCAGGGGGAAGCTGGGAGGCGGCTTGTGTTTCTCGAGATTGCGTGAGAATGAAATCTGTATTGGGATCGGTCTTAACGTCGAAATCCACGATCAGGCTGGTGGTGTTGTTCCCCGTGGCGTTCAACGAATACATGTAATTCATGTTGTCCACTCCATTCATCTGCTGCTCGATGGGAGTGGCTACTGCCTGCTCAAGAGTCTGCGCGTCAGCGCCGACATAGGTCGCGAGGACTTGAATTTCGGGCGGCGTGATGTTGGGAAACTGGGCGACGGGCAAGCTCAGAACCGTGAGCGAACCCACCAGCACCATGACGATGGAGATCACTATGGCAACAATGGGACGGTTGATGAAGAATTTCGACATGGGGCATCGTCCTTATCGATTTGCCGAACCTTGATTTGACGACGACTGATTTGCCGATCCCTGATTTGCGGTTCCTTGATTTACCGATGCTTGGTTTTCCGCAACGAATGGCTTGGGATTCACGTGAACACCGCTGCGCATTCTTTGAACTCCTTCAACCACGATTCTCTCTCCGGGATTAAGCCCGTTCGTGATGATCCACCGGTTATCGACGCGGTCGCCCACGGAGACGGCTCGAACGTCAACTTTGTTGTCGGTACCCACGACAGCAATCTGGTAGCCGCCCTGCAACTCTGACACTGCCCGTTGCGGAACAAGCAACGCACCCGGCTGGGTCCGGATTACTGCGCGGACTTTGCCGTAGCCTCCAGGTCTCAGGATGTTGTTGGGATTCGGAAAAAGCCCCGCAATTCGAATTGCGCCGGTGGTCTCGTTCACCTGGCGGTCGGCAAAATAAAACTTTCCTTCCTGCGAATAGGTTGAGCCGTCCGCTAAGATCAGTTGTAGCCGCAGTTCCTTGTCAGCCTGCAAACGGCTCTCTTCGGTCGGAAAACGTCTCCGCCATGAAAGATATTGAGGTTCGCTCACGGTGAAATAAACCTTGATCGGATCCACAGTAGAAACGGAAGTGACGATGCCGCTGCCCGGCGTCACCAGTGCGCCGACTTGCAGTTGGGCCTGGCCGGCAATGCCATCGATCGGTGCTACGAGGCGAGTGAAGTCAAGATTGATGTTCGCGGTTTCAACCGCAGCCTCATACGTCTTGATCTGAGCTTTGGCGGTTTCTACGGTGGCAATTGCCGCGAGGTTGTTTTGCACCGAGTTGTCCAGGTCCTGCTGGCTCGCGGCCTGTTGCTCCGCTAGCGGCGTGTAACGCTGAACATCAAGTTCCGTGCGACGCTGTACCGCCTGCGCATTGGCGAGAGCGGCTCGAGCCTGAGCAAGCTGGCCCTGGGCTTGATCCAGCGCCGCCTGAAAAGGCCGCGGATCGATCTGGAAAAGTAACTGGCCCTGCTTAACAGAAGCACCCTCTTGATAGCCTTGCTTCAGCAGATAACCGGTGACCTGGGCCCGGACGTCGGCGTTGACGAGTCCATCGAGCGTACCAATCCATTCTGCGTAAATCGGAACATCTTCCTTCTGGACTTGAACGACTTCGACATCGGGCGTGCCTGGCTGCGCTCCCAGAGCATTCTTTGACGGGCGCACGGCTCCAACAATCAGCCCGATCACGATCAAGCCAAGGACTCCGCCGATCAATACATATCGCTTCTGGACTTGGGTCATGTTGTCTCCCTCGATTTTGCCCTCGCTTGGGACTGCGCCGCACTCCTGGCTCTGCAGTTCGAGAGAGAATACCCGGAACGGAGCACCCTGGCAATCGTCGAGTGCGAGAACAGCGTGCGGGTAACCGCCAGCGCAATCACGATCAATTAGGAATATGGATGCGTTTCCATCCCAGAGGTCGTAGAAAATCTCAACGGTTTATCACATTTGATCAACTTCAGGTAACTGGATCGTAGCCTTGTTCTTGAACCTTGGATTTCTGTGCATAGGGAATGCAGTTCCAGGCACCGACCTACGCTCCAAAAACTCATTCTCGGGCGACGCTTCGACGTGGACGACGATCGGGAGGCGATGGTAAGCTTGCGCTCTGATTGTTCGCATGCGAGGCGATTTCGACGGGGTGACGTTTTGCCAGGCCCGACGGGATGACATCGATGAAGTCCGATCCGACCAGTGCGCACGAAGCCGTAGCCGGCAGGCGGGACGTCGCCCAGGCAGTAGCGGCACCACTCACCCGCGCGGCGATCTTCCTGGTCGCGACGATAAAGCAGGGCACGGAAAATCGCACGACCATTCGTTCGTTCTGCGGAGACCTCGCCGCGCTGGTACGCGCCGTGGATTTTCGCGATATTGAAGCGGGGCTTTCATGCGTCGTGGGGTTTGGGTCTGAAGCTTGGGACCGGCTTTTTGGCGCGCCCCGCCCGGCGAATCTGCATACCTTTCGTGAGATCCGCGCCAGAGACCGCCATGCTGTCTCTACGCCGGGCGACTTGCTGTTCCATATCCGAGCGAAGCGGATGGACCTATGCTTCGAGATCGCGACGCAAATCATGGCGCGAATCGGCGATGCCGTCTCGCAGGTAGATGAGGTTCAGGGATTCCGTTACTTCGACGACCGAGATCTCATCGGCTTCGTCGACGGCACAGAAAATCCAAGAGGCGATGCAATCGCGGAGGCCGTATTCATCGGCGAAGAAGACGCCGCGTTTGCGGGTGGCAGTTACGTGATCGTACAAAAATATCTTCACGATGTCGCCAGCTGGAATGCGTTGTCTACCGAGGCGCAGGAACGAATCATTGGACGCACGAAGCTTTCCGACATTGAATTGGACGATTCCGTCAAACCAACGTCGGCGCACAACGCGCTTACGACGATTGTCGAGGATGGAAAAGAGATCAAGATCCTGCGGGACAACATGCCCTTCGGCCGGGCCGGTTCCGGTGAATTTGGCACCTATTTTATTGGCTACAGCCGTTCGCCTCGCACCATCGAACAAATGCTGGAGAACATGTTTGTGGGCCGCCCGCCGGGGAATTACGACCGGCTGCTCGACTTCAGCCAAGCCATTACCGGAAGTCTGTTCTTTGTGCCGACGGCGACATTTCTAGAAAACGTAACCGATGAACCGGCTTCAATTGCCACGCCGTCCCCCATCTCGGCGGCGGTCGAACCCACAGCGTCCATCCCGCGGATGAATGATGGTTCGCTGGGCATCGGTTCTCTTAAAGGAGACTTCTCTCATGAATAATCTGCATCGCGAACTTGCGCCGATTTCCGAGGCCGCGTGGGCACAGATCGAGGAGGAAACCTCGCGCACGCTGAAACGCCACCTTGCGGGCCGACGTGTGGTTGACCTGCATGGGCCGACAGGCGTCAACTTCGCCGCAGTTGGCACCGGCCATCTGCGGGCGATTGCGGCCCCACAGAAGGGCATCATCGCCAGCCAGCGCGAGGTGAAGGCGCTGGTCGAGCTGCGGGTTCCGTTCGAACTGGACCGCCAGACGATCGACGACGTGGATCGTGGCGCGAACGACTCAGACTGGCAGCCCGCGAAAGACGCTGCGCGCCAGATCGCTTTTGCCGAGGACGGCGCAATATTCGAAGGCTATGACGCCGCGGGAATCGTTGGCATTCGTCAAGGAACGAGCAATCCGAAGATGACGCTGCCGAGCGATGTGCGCCAGTATCCGGATGCGATTGCCCAAGGCCTTAGCCGTTTGCGCCTGGTTGGCGTCAATGGCCCCTACGCGGTGCTGCTCGGCGCCGATGCCTATACCGCGCTCGCCGAGACCAGCGATCACGGTTACCCGGTGCTCGAACACGTTAAGCGGCTGGTCGACGACAAAATCATCTGGGCGCCTGCCATACAAGGCGCGTTTGTAGTGACGACCCGCGGCGGCGATTTCGACCTGCACATTGGCCAGGACGTTTCCATTGGCTATTTGAGCCACGCTGATACGGCTGTCCGCCTCTATTTGCAGGAGACTTTTACATTTCTGTTTCTGACTGCCGAGGCTGCGGTCGCGCTGGTTCCTCCTGCGAAGGGCTGACGCACAGCGATAGGTGCGTGGGTGTGCTTCGTACATGAAATAGCTTGGAGTCGAATCCGTGGCGCGTTCATGATTTGAAGGATTGAACCGATGTCCAGCATTACTCGACGTTCTTTTCTAGGGATGGCCGCTGCCATCGGTGCGACGGCAGCATGGGGAGATCCGCTAGGGAGCAAGTCTCGGGTCGCATGGCGTGAACGCCGTGATCTTTTTCCCGAAGGAGTTGCGTCAGGAGACCCCGATAGCACCAGCGTTCTATTGTGGACGCGACGACCTCCGAGCGGCGGCAAGGCAGCGTCGAAATTGAACGTCGAAGTCGCGGAAGATGAGAGGTTCACTCGTGTTGTGGCGACGGCAGTGGCTCCAGTTTCAGAAGCATCGGACTGGACGTGCCGTGTGTTGGTTGGAGGGCTGAAGGCAAGCCGCGTGTATTGGTACCGTTTCGCCGATTCCGAAGGTTCTGGCAGCCGCGTCGGCAGAACCATTACCGCGCCGGACGTTGAGGATGACAGGCCGGTTCGTTTCGTTTTTGTGAGTTGCCAGAATGTGAACGACGGGGCGCAGAACGCCTACCGGAGAATGATTTTCGAAGATCAAAACGCCTCCGAAGCGGAGCGGATTGGCTTCGTCTTGCACCTCGGCGACTTCATCTACGAAATTGTTTGGTATCCCGAGGACCGTCCTCAGGGCATGTACGACCGCCGCGTGCGCGACATCGTGCGCTATCCCCACGGCGAAAAGATTCGCGACTTTCATATCCCTACGACCGTGGAAGATTATCGTGCCGTGTATCGGGCATACCTGAGCGATCCCGATCTTCAGGATGCGCGCGCGAGGTGGCCGTTCGTCAACATGTGGGACAACCACGAGTTCAGCTGGCTGGGCTGGCAATCCATACAAAGATTCAACGGGAAAAATCTACCGGCGCAAACCCGCAAAGTTGCGGCCAACCAGGCATTCTTCGAATATCAGCCGGCGCGGATCGCGAAACCTAGCGGGCGCTCTCTGGAGCGCTTCGATCCTCCGCCGGTAGTCGATACGCCGATTACCCGTTTTGACGAACATGGCCTGGGTCAAGAGCCGAACAATCTTGCCGCCATCGGCAGCCTCAAGGGTTACCGGACGTTGCGCTGGGGCCGAAACGTGGAACTGATCGTGACCGACCAACGCACCTATCGCTCGGAGGAACCTACCGATCAGCCGGAAGCGAAGCCTCTCTCGAGCGATGACTTCCCCGAATTCATTTCTGAAGATGCCATGGAAATCATGGATGCAGGGAAGACCTATCGTGATGGTCGACCCCCGGCGTCAATTCACTTTGGCGGAGTCGCGATCGATAATTTTTGGAAAGACCGGCCCGCACAAACAATTCTTGGTGCCGAGCAGAAGGCTTGGTTCCTCGATTACCTGCGCAACTCGAAAGCTACCTGGAAGATTTGGGGCAACACCACCGCAACGCTTGATATGCGCGCTGATCTGCAGAATCTGCCGCCGGGAGCAGGGAAGCCGTGGCCGGAGAGCGGCTACGCAACTTCTCCGCTGGGAGATCACGGTACCGCCTATGTAGAGCGCGGAGAAATCTACGATTTTGTACTGGCCAACCGCATCACTGGTTTTGTCACGGTGGCGGGAGATCGCCATAGTTTTTGGGCGGGATTGGCTGCGAAGTCGCTCCCACCAAAACCTTTTGTGCCGGCTGGGATCGCTTTCGTGACGGGTTCGATTTCTGCGCCGGGAATAGTCGAAGCGTTGGAACACTCTCTGCCCAACGAGCATCCCTTGCGAGCGCTCTATGTTGGACAAGGACCGGGCGATCACGCGATGCAGCCAACCATCAACCTTCTCATTCGCCACGGAGTGCGTTCCTGTCTCGAATACGCGCAAAGCGGCGACATTGTGAAGGCGCGAGCTTTGTCCAATCCCGACCTGTCGCCACATCTTTCATTCGTCGATATGGGAGGGCACGGCTATTCGGTGGTTCACGCCACCAGCGGTTTCATCGAAACTGAGTTTGTTTGCATTCCTCGCCCTATTGAGCGCAGTGACCGTCCGGACGGGGGTTCGCTCAGCTATCGCGTCAAATTTCGAACCGACCTCTGGAAAAATGGAGAAACTCCAAAACTCCAGATGCAGATTCTCGAGGGCGATCCGAGATTTTCCGTGTGAGGCGATCACGTGGAGAATAATGACATCGATTTTGCTTTCAGTCTTAAGTTTCCCTAGTTTTTCCTGGTCGATTTCTCCTTGGCGCTGAAGCCCGACGGATATAGAACTACCTACGCGGCCCTTCCGGCAAGCGCAGTGCAGGCTTTGAAGGCCGCTCTTTCACTGAGCATTGTCATCCTGAGCGGAATTCGTCTCGCGCGAAGCGCGAGGCAAATGGAGTCGAAGGATCCCTGCACCCTTTGCGATGGTAAGGGGCCAGAAAGGTATTCGCACGATATGAGAGCACTTAGAGAGATTCCGAGGCGGATCGGCAGTCGAGCAATAGGGGCCCTTCGACTGCGTAAGTGCTTTGCTTCGCGAAGCACTTACTTCGCTCAGGGTGACAAATCTATGAGGTTTTTTAGCAGATCCCCTTAGAGTGGGCAGTCCTGCCTCTGAAAAAAACCAAGACTGGAAAAGCAGGTTCCTCACCGGGCGTTCCGCCCGATTCGGAATGACATCGATTTTTGGTTTCGGCCTTGGTTTTCGTAGTAATTAGTCTTCCCTAATCTCGATCTTCTCTTCAACGACTGAAGCCCGCATCTTGCCCGTGTCTGAACGGCAAACTTATTTCATGATCCATCACGCTTCCTGCTGCACTACTAGGGCCTCTCAGCACGTGCCGACATACGCAAAAGATATGGACGCTCGGTTCATCCTCGCCGACATGCTATGCTTTTCGACGTGTCTGACGCCGCCGAGCTCGAGAAGTCGGAATCTCCCCGGCATGCTGCGTTTGTTCGCGTGACGCACTGGATAACGGCAGTCTGCTTTTTCGCTCTGCTGGTTAGCGGAGGTGAGATCGTGATCTCGCACCCGCGTTTTTATTGGGGCGAAACCGGCAACGATCTAACGCCAACGCTGTTCAAAATACCAATTCCCGCTTCAAGGAACCTGGTACCTACTGGCTATGGATACGTGTTGCCCGATCAGAATGGCTGGAGCCGGTACCTCCATTTTCAGGCTGCATGGGCCGTGGTGCTGACCGGCGTTCTCTACGTCCTATGGGGTTTGTGGACCGGCCACTTCCGTAGCAACCTGTTTCCTGCTCAGGCAGATCGCACTTGGCGTGCGTTCGCGAGAGTGATCGCGAAGCATATTCGCTTCAAGCGGCCGGACGAAGCCGAAGCCTTTTCGTACAACGTGGTGCAGCGTGCCGCATACCTGATCGTGATCTTCATCTTATTTCCTCTGGTGATCTGGACCGGCCTCGCACTGTCACCCGCATTCAATTCCGCGTTCCCGGTAGCCGTCACCGTGCTCGGAGGGCGGCAATCCGCGCGTACGCTTCATTTCTTCGTCTCGGTATCTTTAATGCTCTTCCTCATCGTCCACGTCGTAATGGTTGTTCTTGCCGGATTCATGAATCGCATGCGGGCCATGGTCACTGGGAGAATGATCACCGGGACAATGACTACCAGAACGACGACCACCGAAACAACGATTACCAGCATCGACGTCGCGACACGCGCAACAGGGGAGCGCACATGAGCAAAATCTCACGCCGCAAGTTTGTCACTGCTGGTCTCGCCGCTACCGCGGGCGTGTCAGGCGTCGTCGCGGCCGCAAGCCTGGCGAAGCGCTATGGGCTTATCCCACCCGATAGTAGTGGAATTTACGGTCCCGGTGAAACATTGACCTACGCCGCGCAGCGACTTTTGACAAGACACTCGCTGGCGCGTGAATTTGATCGCAGCATGATTTCGAAGACTCCCTTTGCCAACGAACTTGCGCCTTTTAACGACGCTTTCAAACGGCATCAGGCAAACCAGTTTGCAGACTGGCGGCTTGCGGTTGATGGAATGGTTGCCCGGCCTGGATCGTTTTCTATGTCCGACCTCCGCAGTCTTCGTGTCAGCCGGCAGATCACTGAGGTCGTGTGCGAGGAAGGTTGGTCTTATGTCGCCGAATGGATCGGCACGCCGCTGCATGAACTCCTCAAGGTTGCCGGGGCGCTGCCACAGGCGCGATATGTCGTTTACTTCTCGATCGAGCCCGATTGGTGGGAGAGCATCGACATGGCTGATGCGCTACATTCCCAGACTCTACTGACCTATGCGATGAACGACGGAGATCTTCCGGTGGGCTTCGGCGGTCCGCTCCGGCTGCGCGTGCCCCGGCAGCTCGGCTACAAGAGCGTGAAATTCATAACCCGCCTGACGGTCACCGATTCGCTCAAAAGCTTCGGGAAAGGCCTGGGCTCCGCATCGCCCGAAGGCGGTTATGCGTGGTACGCAGGTATCTGACCGGTCCGGATCTCCGACGAGTCAGCGGTTGATCTTCCTGATCGGTGCTACGTTACGCACTTTTCTTCTGGGGAACTTTTGCGCCCTTCTTCCGCGCTTCGGAGAGCCCGATCGCGATCGCCTGTTTGCGACTCTTCACGGTTCCTCCCTTACCGCCTTTGCCCGAACGGAGCGTGCCTTTTTTCTCCCGGCGCACCGCGCTTTCGACGCTCTTGCCTGCCGCTTTTCCGTACCTGCGGTTGCCGGTTTTCTTCCGTGAACGAGTGCTCCTCTTTTTTGTGGCCATAAACCTCCTTGGGCTCAAACCGCATTAATCTATGCGCTCCGAGTTGAAACCTAGGATGCAATTCCGTTCATTTTTGTTGGTGGGGACCAAAAGCTGGTATGACGTGTGCCTCAAATAAAAAGCAACGGTGACTCGGAGAGAGTCACCGTGCAGGAACTACGCTACGCGCTTCGCTGTCTTCTTGTTGTTATCTTTTCTTCCAACACCAATACTTTTTACATCCGAATTCTCGTCTTCAGGCGCCGTTGCCTCTTCTCCCTCGGGAGTTCCCGCGGTGTTGATCTCCTGCGCCAGTTCGGTGAGTTTCTCGTCGGTTTCTTTCTCTTCGTCTAGGGTTTCAGTCAGCAATGAAACATGTTCATTTTCGCCGAGCACTTCCGCCATGGCTCGCACCGTGCCGTATCCAGCAATTTCGTAATGCTCAACCCGCTGGGCAGCGCCGATCAATGCCGCGTCCAAAATGTTGCCTTCGTAGTCTTCTTCCGCAACTTCCGAACCCTCTGCGATCAGTCCCTCCATACCTTTGCATTTTTTTCCTTTGGGACTTTCGCCGAGTGCTGGGAAAATCTGTTCCAAGCGTTGCACATGACCCTTGGTTTGCTCAAGGTGTTCTTCAAAGCCCTGCCGCAATTCGTCTGAGGCTGCGCTCTTTGCCATCTTCGGAAGAGCTTTTACCAGTTGGATTTCCGCACTGTACAAGTCCTTCAGTTCATCGATATATAGTTCCTTCAAGCCCTTGTCTGCCATACTTCCTCCTGAAAATTAAGTGAAAGCGCTCCTTGGATGCAACATGAATGAAAAAGGTGATTTGAGCGTAATAATTCTGCTACGGGACGATTAGCGAATGCGAAACTTCTAGGCAGAGCCTAAGCGGAACGAAGAAAGAACGCGCTTCACTTCAAGCAATACAACGGAGGCGGAGCAGGTTCGCTCCCAGCCTCCGTCTCGAAACCTCTATACCGCCCGGGCTCCCGTAAACAGATGCGCTACAAAAGAAATGACGGCGAAGAGGAGCAGCAGATGAATCAAGCCGCTCGCCACATGGAACATCAGAAAGCCACCGGCCCACAGAATAACCAGTAGCAGAGCAATCATGAGAAACGGTCCAAACCGCATTTGCGCCTCCTAGGGGGTACGCGACATTAACGATTGAAGCTAGGCCCCAAAATTATTTGTACGGCGGAAGAGATCAAGCGCACATCGGCATCGAGCTGTAATTATGTGGCTGCGAGATGGTAGGTAATGCTGATGTCCCTGGATGAGTCACGGCGAGCACCATCACTAGCAATAGAGCTGCAACCATAACGATCCCGCTTCCCAGCACAAGCACCTGGCTCAAAAGATCTGGCTTCATCAAATCCTCTCTGCGCATGTTTCCTCCTCGCGCGTTCAAGCTGCGTAGCGTTTAGAGGCAGAAGAACAGGACGAGGCAGGCTAGATACGAAAAGTATCTTTGAGATTTACTGTCTTGACCGTAGACATTGAGGCGCGAATTGCAATGCGCGAATTTAGACTACCTCTTCTTCGAGGAATACATCCAACGCTCAAACGAGATCACGGCATGATGAGAGGAAAAATATGAAGACGTGTTTGGTTCTACTAACGTTGCTGACGGTCGGAAGCTTTCTCGGCTGCTCACAGGAATCCGCGAAGTCCCCCGATGTTGCCGACGGCGTCCGGAAGGCACTCGATCAATCCGGCCTTAAAGACGTTTCTGTATCGGATGATCGGGATAAAGGCGTTGTGACGCTTAGCGGAAACGTTTCCAGTGACAGCGACAAATCACAGGCCGAGTCCATCGCCAAGTCGATGGCCGGCGGGCAGGTTGTCGCGGATCAGATCGCGGTGCTTCCTCCGGGCGGCGAGAGCGACGCGAAGTCGATGAATTCGGATCTGGATAAGGGGATTGAGAAGAACCTGGATGCTGCCCTGATCCAGAACAAGCTCGACAAGGACGTCAAATACAAAGTGAAGAGTGGTGTAGTGACTCTTACCGGCGATGTCAATTCAGAATCGAAGCGGGCGCGGGTTCAAAAAGTGGCGTCGACCGTTCCAAACGTGCAACAGGTGGTGAATGAACTGCAGATCAAGAATCAAAAGGCGAGTTCCATGCAATAAGAAGAAACACGGATGGCCAGCCTGTTCAGCGGTGTCCAGGCTGGCCAATTGTTTGTGCATTCAACCTTTCACTTTCATTAGAAACCAAGATACGAATCCAACGATAGGCGAAGATTGGGTATGGCTGCTAGAACGCTCCAACTATTTGCAATCGTTCTGGTGTGCTCGGCGTTGGTCGATGCGAACACGCCGCCCACCTCTCCGATAGCAGTGCGATACAGGGAAGGCCTCGTCCATGGATTTCTGGTGCTGAGCACGCTTGATGGCGAGCCTCTTGCTCACGGCGACCTGACCCAGGTCTCGCGCGGCGACCGGGTCACTACTCACCTGGTATTCCGATTCAAAGACGGTTCAGTCAACGATGAGACCACGATTTTTTCGCAGCGCGGCACCTTCCGGCTTCTAAGCTACCGCGTCGAACAGAAAGGGCCCGCCTTCCGGGATCCGTTGGAGATGTCGATCGACAGCTCATCGAACCAGGTGACAGTTCACTACACTGAAGATGGTAAGGAGAAAATTGCGAACGATCAAAAGCGATTGCCTTCAGACATCGCCAATGGTCTACTCTTCACCCTATTGAAAAACATACAACCCGGCCAGTTGCCGATAAAGGCTTCGATGGTGGTTGCCACGCCCAAGCCAAGATTGGTGAAGCTTGCCATCAATCGCCAAGGCGAGGAGACCTTTACTGTCGGAGACTCCAAGCTCGCTGCGATCCACTATGTCATGAAGGTGGAAATCGGAGGCGTCGCGGGAGCGATTGCGCCCCTCGTAGGGAAAGAGCCTCCCGATATCCACGTCTGGATACTAGGTGGAGAAGCGCCCGTCTTTGTGAAATCGGAAGGACCTCTTTTTGCCGGAGGTCCAATCTGGCGAATCGAACTGACAAGTCCAGTGTGGCGTAGTTCGGATTCGGCCAGAAAAGAGCAGAATTGATCTCGCAGTCGTGACCCCGATCAGCCAGAATTCCGGAAGAATGTTTTGAGGGCGGCCTCGAACTTCCTGTGAAAAGCGGACCCGTCTTCGCGGGTCCGCTTCTATCCTTACTATATGCTCGACTGAATTCTCTCACTGGTAGCTGAAGGTGAGCTCATCAAGATAAACAGTGTAGGGCGATTGCTTGTAATTCCCATCCATCTGGTAGTTGATTGTGACCCCGTACCAACCGGGAGCGGAGCCAGGATTGTAGTACTGGTTCACGTTACTGGTGACTCCGTTCAAAGTGATGGATTGATACAGCAGTTGATTGCTTCCAGTGCGCTGGACCTGAATCGTCAAGTGGTTCCACGCATTGCTGTTTGGATAACATGAGATGCCAGTGGGAACCCAATGCTGGTTGACGTTGTCCCAGACGTCCCATTCGTTGCCGCCGGCGATACGGCATTCATGGCCCCAGATGAAGCCCAGATTATTGAAGAATTGGTTCATGTCGAACTCAATCGCCTGGGCGAGCCCAAGGTTGGTTCCGTAGAACCACACGTCGTAAGTGAAGTCGTGGAGCGTTGGAACCAGCGTGTGATTGTTGTCAGGCAAGCCTTGCGACGAGTCAATGCCGATCAGATGATTGTTAAACAACACATCCCAATAGGGACCAGTTCCGCCGATGTTGAACTGGGTCGCATCCCCTGACATGGAGGGCTGTTTGATTCCCTGGTACATGGACCAGGTCACCACGCCTCCACAAGGCGAGCAGTCGATAAAATTCGGTGGGCCTTGACCAAAGCTTCCCCATCCGCCGCTGGCCTGCAAATTCGAAAAAGATTTGCCGCTGCCAGTTACGGTGATGGTTACGGGAGTGGTCGCTGCTCCTCCGCATTTGTCCCACTCCTGAACGACTGTGTTGTACTTGCCGGGGTTAAGCGGCAGCGAGTAATTCAGGCTGGCTCCATTCACCACATAGGCCAACTGACCAGGCGCAGTATAGATGCCCATGGAACTCACGCCCTTCGAGCAAGTGGTAGTGGCTGTGGCAACAAAGTTCGCGGGCGAGGTTACGGTGCTGTTGTTTGCGGGTGAGGTCACGAAAACTCCAGATTTTGATCCCCCAGTGACGGTAATGGTAATGGGCGTGGTGCCTGCGCCGCCGCAGTTGTCCCATTCTTCGACGACGCTGTTGTAGGTTCCAGGATTGAGGTTCAGTGTCGTGTTCATACTTGACCCATTCACCACGTACGCCAGAACTCCGGGGGCGGTGTAGATTCCCATGGAACCAACGCCCTTTGAGCAAGATGTGGTAGCTGAGGCGACGTAAGGTACAGGTCCTTGCAGCGTCGCGCCATTCGCGGGACTGGTCACGGTTACGCCGGCAAAGGCAGCGGGGATGCAAATAACGGACAGGCACAAAACCATCAGCACACACTTGAGGGGCATGCGTTGCTTCTCCAATAATGTTTATTAACTTCCGACTTGCAAACGACGGGTTAAAACTGACCTATCGCGCGAGCGGGCGCGGGAGGCTCAGAAGGAGTGGCTTTTGTGGCGCATGCTCGTTGATCCCTAACTTAAGGAGGAAACAACAGCCAGCCAATCCTGGAAGCAATCGATGAAAAACTGTAGTGAGGCTACCAGAAAACCCTACTCGGGCCAAGCGCGAAATCCCAAATCTTTAGTCAGAAGTACTACAACCGAACGCCCAACCCGGGCCCGATTCCCAGGCCGACCAGCCCGTGCGGGTCTTCAGTTTTGTGAAAAAAGGTTTTACACTTGGTGAACTACAGGAAAAACCGTATGGGCGAAATGGGGATCCTTCGCCTACTCTCGCTTGTTCTACTTGCAAGCTGAAGTGCAAAGAGGCGCGAGGGCGCGAGCCCGATTTCATCTCTAGTCAGAGAGAGTGGAGATCAACCATGAGCGAGAAGCCAAGCACCACACTGCCGGCAACGGTTGACAAGATCATAACGTCTCCATCCCCGCGTGAGCCCGAGAAAGCGCAGATCAGCGTCGAGGGCGCCGATCACCTCTATCGGGAGATTCGCATAGAGAATACTTTGACCGACGAAAATGGCCGCGAGGTCCGGCTGAAGCCGGGTGCAGAAGTCGAAGTGACCATTGAAGCGCCGCCGGAGGCCACGATTCCTAAGAAGGGCGAAAACCAGCCTGAGTCGAGATCATAGACACTGATTCCGCGTACCGAGTTACACGGTGGTGACACTTTCGCGAAATCTTTCTTGCGGACGATCCGCGTCTAGCCTCAATTCGCAAAGTTCGGTGATCAGAGTTCCGGCCCAGTGATAGATGTTGCGTTCTCTTATGATTTTTCGCATCCGGTGGACGCGCATTTGCTTCTCTTCCGGTTCCATCTCTATAGCAATCCGAATTGCTTCGGCGGTCTGTTCGATGTCGTAAGGATTGACCAGCAAAGCGTCCCGCAATTCGCGCGCTGCGCCGGTGAACTGGCTCAGGATCAAGACGCCACGTTCGTCGCGTCGCGCGGCCAGGAATTCCTTGGCAACCAGATTCATACCGTCATGCAAAGAGGTTACTAAACAGAGATCGGCAGCGCGGTAATAGCGCTCAATCTCCTCGTGGCCATGATGGCGTTTGAGAAATAGAATGGGCTTCCACTTGCCGGTTTGAAAGCGCCAATTGATTCGCTCCGCCTCTGCTTCCACCTGCGCCAGCAGATCGTGATAGCGCTTGATATGAGTGCGGCTGGGCGCTCCTATCTGCACGAAGGTGAAACGACTTCGGTACTTGGGATACTTTTCCAGGAAACATTCGATGGCCTGGAAGCGTTCCAAAATGCCCTTCGTGTAGTCGACTCGGTCCACGCCAACGCCGAGGAATGCTGTCTCCACGCCCAAGTCGTGCAGCAAGGTAGTGCGCTCAAGATAGTTGGTCCCATATGCGTCACTCTCGATGGAGTCGTCGTCGGTGAGATCGACGCTGATGGGGAAAGGCCGCACGATCGTCCGGTGGTTCTGCCGCGCCACCGAAAAATGCTCCCAGTCCACGCGCGACTCCACAACGCGATCCACCGTTTGCAAAAAGTTGTTGCAATGCGACTGAATGTGAAATCCGATGAGGTCCGCGCCCAATAGCCCATCCACCAACTGGCGCTGCCACGGACAAATCCCGAAAGCTTCCGGGTTCGGCCATGGGATGTGCCAGAAGATCGCGACGCGCGCGTCTGGCCTCTTTTCTTTGAGCATCCGCGGCAGCAACGCAAAGTGGTAGTCCTGCACCAGAATCACAGGGTTGGGTGTGTCCTCAATCTCTTCGAGCACCGCGGCGGTGAACTTGCGATTTACCTCTTGATAATGTTCCCAATCTTTCCTGCGAAAGAGCGGCCGCGTGTGAGCTACGTGGCAAAGCGGCCAAAGACCCTCGTTCGCAAATCCGTAGTAGTAGCCTTCTTCCTGCTCTTTGCTTAGCCAGACCCTGCGCAGAGTATAGCGAGGGTCGGCGGGAGGAACTCGGAGCCGGTCATTTGCATCCACAACTTCGGTATCGGCTTCGCCGCTGCCGTGCGCGATCCAGGTTCCGTCGCAAGCATTGAGCACCGGCTCCAGAGCCGTTACCAGGCCGCTGGGAGGGACAATCACCTCCAGCGACTTGCCATTCCTCTGGTGCAGATACGGTTCACGGTTCGAAACCACAAACAAGCGCCCGTCCCCAAGGCGGGTTCGAACCTGTGCTGCAAGCCGATCCGCGGTCCACATGGATTCGGAAGCGTCGCGCAGTCGTGCTTCATTTTCGGCGGCGCTGCGGGCTCGTCCGAGACTTTCAGCGAGAGTGACCACCTCCCAGGCGAGTGGCTTGAATAACTCCAGGTCGGGCATTTGCTGCGGTGAGGAAATTCTGCCCATACGAAGGGCGCGCATCCATTGTGCAGCGCGGGCGATCGGCCCGGTAATGCTCCAACGCACAATCAGCAGTGTGATTAACACGATGAGAAAAACCTGCGCGAGAACCCTTAAGAAGGCCTGACGCCAGGCGCGAAGGGTCTGTGTACGGATGTAAAGGGCATCATGGACTACTGCCAACGCCCCCGTGACTTCATCCTGCCGATGAAGCGGCAACGTAAGAATGTGTACGGGACCCTTGCCCAGATGGGTAAACGAACTTTCTCCGCGATCCTGTTGCTCAGCCCGCATGACCTCCTGCGGAGTCGCCGTAAGAACGTCTCTTAGGCCCGCACTCATGACCACCGGTATTCCCTGGCGGTCATAAATGGCTATCCCCAGCAGATGCTCACGGTTGCCGAACCGCTGCACTAAGCGCTGTAATGCCCGCTCCGAGCTGGTTTCTGACGACTTTTCTAGGCTGGAGGCAACACTCTCGCCAAGCACGTCGGCGCGTTTTTCCAGATCGCTGCGCAGAACGCGCTTCTCTCCCACGACCTCAAAATAGGAGAACCCTAGAGAGACCAGCGTGATGCCGATGATCAGAGAAACGATGAGCCGAAGGCTCAACAGGCGCATAGGTTTGCTTTCCGAATTTGTCTCCCCGAAAGTCTAGTGAATCCGGGCCTTGCGGGAACATAGGGAGTTCACCGTATGTTCCAGAGAGAATCGGGAAACAAGGTCTAAGATGTGGAAATCGCTAAGCTGCCCACATGATAATCCTAAAAGCAGACCGGAGGGAAATGAAACTATTCAGTCGTTTTTGGGTACATAGAGAACAAAAGAGGCTGAACTTCACACGAATTCCGTTTCCGCTTTTTCGGAAGTCGTCGTTTGGCGTAAAGGCACTCTGGCAATCACAATCGTGCCGGTTTCGCCAGATCGAATCTCCAGAGTTCCGCCGAGCTGTCTGAGACGCTCCCGCATGCCGCGGAATCCTACGCCGGTTCGCCCCGCTGAACTGAGTTCGATTTGTTTTTCGATAGGGATACCTTTGCCGGTGTCCTCAACTTCGATGAAAATCTGGTCGTTTTCCTCGTGCGCACGTATCACAGCGGAAGCGCCACCGGAATGGCGATGAATATTTGTCAGGCACTCCTGCACCATGCGGAAAATCGCGATCTCCAACTCGTCTGACATCCTCCGGAACTCCTTGGGGATTTGCAAATCGACTTGGATTTTGCTGCGCTCGGAGAACCCGTCCACGTACCAGCGCAGCGCGGATGCGAGACCGGCCGCATCGAGCAGCGGAGGATGCAAAAGGTGTGAGATGGTGCGAATCTCGCTGCTAATCTGCTCCAGCATGGCCGCATTCTCGGAAATCGCCCGGGCCCCTGCCGCATCGAGCTTATCGGCCTGCCGCTGCACGACCGCCATGTTCATGCCCAGCGCCGCCAGCAGTTGGCCCACGCTATCGTGTAATTCACGGGCAATCCTGCGCCGTTCGTCATCGCGCAACTGCTGCAGCCGGCCTGACAGCTCACGGAGGTTTTCGTTGGCTGTGTTCAGCTCTGCCGTTCGCTCCTGCACTTTTTGCTCGAGCTCGTCATGCGCTTGCCGAAGTCGTTCCTCCGCCCACCTGCTTTTGGAAAGAGAGCGCCGATTTGCTTCGCCTAGAGCGATGATCAAACCGGAAAAGACTAGAAAGCCCAGTATTCCAGAGATTGCAGTCTTAGTGTCGCCGAGAGAAAACGAGTTGGCAGGCGGCAGGAACCAATACCAAACCCCCAAGGCCGAGAGCAAGGTGGTGACGAGGGAGGGCCCAAGGCCGCAATACCAGGCAGAAAAAACCACCGCGGCCCAAACCGTGTGATACGGGTTATTTTCCCCCAGAAACGGAGCTGCCAAACGCCGGAGCAGCAAAGCCAGGATCGCCGATAGAACGGCCAAAGCATAGCGGCGCACTACATCGGTACTGACGCTTTCTGAAGTATCGTACGTCCGCATTCTCTGACCTGTTTCGCCTAGTCTAACCGACCGGTCACCGCGAAGGAAGCAACTCTCCTGTGATCTTTTGTGATCTTTCTACAGAATCCACCCGATGGTCACTTTTCTTAAGGAGTAGATAATTCAGGCAAGTGATTTCAACCTAACGCTGCCTGACTGCCGTTTATGTGCGGGCGAGGTTTAGTGACGCTCAACAATGTGCGTTGCCTTGCGCTGCTATTCAAAAACAAGAGAGTGGAGCTGACCTATGCCGATGAATTCCCCCGGTGCCTACGGAATGTACGCTCAGGACGCGCAGCTTGAGCAGGTCATGCTGTCGTTAAACCAATCGGGATTCGACAAACAAGACATCTGCATGATGGTCTCTCCCAACCACCCACTGGCAAAGGTTCTACGCCAGGGCGAAGTTTTGAATGCCGACCGGGAGAGCGGAATTGCGGCGGGGGTGATGCGCTGGCTCTTGGAGTTCGGCGCGGTGATGGTTCCAACGGTTGGATTTTTCATCCGGTCGCAAGCCTTTCTTCGTGCCTTGGTTACAGGGAAGGATTCCTCCAGCTTGTGCGGCAAATCGAGGGCTCTGGTGGGATTGGGCTTTTCGGAATATGACGCGGAACGGTTCGAAAGCCAATTGCGTGATGTCGGCGTCCTGGTTTACGTGGCCTGCCCGGAAAAAGCCAACGCGGCCTGTGCGCTGGAAGTACTGAGAAAGACCGGGGCACAGGAGCCCGCGCTACTAGGGCAAAATGCGGCGCTGGCAGCAGCCGTATAAGCCGTTATGCTGTTGTGCTTCTTGTATACCCACGACGAAGGAGCTTCCCCCTTTCGCTCCTGACCGTCGCTAGTGTCGCCATAGAAATACAGTAAACACCCTAGATACAGTAAAAACCCTAGAGTAAGGGCGCAGCCATTCGTGTTATCAAATTCGTTGTTGTTGTTGCTCGTTCCTCCTAATACGTTTCACTTCGAGACTGATGCCAGTTGCCCTGATCCGGACTGTTCTTTGTCCAGCGCTGGACCGCACGCCGGTCCACGATGGTTTCGAGTGCTCGTCGTGCGGCAAGTGGCTAGAAACGATATGTGATCATCCAGCTTGGGTGTCGGTTCAGGGGAGAAGGCCATGAAGAAGGTAAGCCAGGATTCGGCCAGTGCGGTTGCGAACGGTGGACCGAGCGCGGGACGTGAAGAAAAAGAGAAGACGAACGGAAATTCTGCCCGCTTGGCCGAGCCCGCATCAGGCGACCTCAGCATAATTCTGGCGAGCCTGCAGACCATGCGGGATGGAGATTTTTCCGTGCGTCTGCCCGGTTCATGGACCGGACTATCCGGAAAAATCGCCGACACCTTCAATTCCATTGTTTCAGCCAACCAGCAGATGGCTGACGAGTTAAAGCGTGTTGGACAGGTTGTGGGAAAAGAGGGGAGAACGCGCGAACGCACCCGCTTTCATGAGTCCCGTGGAGCGTGGGGCCACATGGAAGTCTCAATCAACACTCTGGTTGAGGACTTACTCCGACCCACCGAGGGTGTGACGCGTGCCATCGCCGCCGTCGCCCAGGGAAATCTGACCCAAACAGTTCGTCTGGATGTGGACGGGCGCCCGCTCGAAGGTGAATTTCTCCGGTCCGCCAACATCGTCAACACCATGATTCAGCAGCTCAGCGTATTCACCGCCGAGGTGACGCGTGTAGCGCGCGAGGTGGGCACTGACGGCAAACTGGGTGGCCAGGCACAGGTTCCGGGTGTCGCGGGAACCTGGAAAGATCTTACGGACTCGGTGAATTCGATGGCCAGTAACCTCACCGGTCAAGTCCGCAACATCGCAGAGGTGGCAACCGCTGTGGCCAGCGGTGACCTTTCCCGCAAAATTACGGTCGATGTGCGCGGAGAAATTCTCCAGCTCAAAGAAGCCATCAACACCATGGTCGATCAGTTGCGCTCGTTTGCTTCCGAAGTGACGCGCGTGGCTCGTGAGGTCGGAACCGACGGCAAACTGGGTGGCCAGGCGGTTGTGGTGGGCGTGGCGGGAACCTGGAAAGATCTTACGGATTCCGTGAATGCTATGGCCGGCAACTTGACTGCTCAGGTGCGAAACATCGCTGAAGTAACCACCGCTGTCGCCCGCGGCGATTTGTCGCGCAAGATCACGGTCGATGTGAAGGGCGAAATTCTCGAACTTAAAGACACCATCAACACGATGGTCGATCAGCTCAACGCGTTCGCCGGCGAAGTGACCCGCGTCGCGCGCGAAGTAGGCACGGAAGGCAAGCTCGGCGGACAGGCGCAGGTGCCCGGCGTGGGCGGCACGTGGAAAGATCTCACTGACAACGTGAACTTCATGGCCAGCAACCTCACTGGCCAGGTTCGAAACATCGCCGAAGTCGCGACCGCGATCGCGACGGGCGATTTGTCGCGCAAGATTACAGTAGACGTTCGCGGCGAAATCTTGCAGCTGAAAGAAACGCTGAACACGATGGTCGACCAGCTCAACCGCTTCGCCGGCGAAGTAACCCGCGTGGCCCGCGAAGTGGGAACCGAAGGCCGTCTCGGCGGACAAGCTAACGTGCCTGGCGTCGCCGGTACCTGGAAAGATCTTACCGACTCGGTCAATTCGATGGCAGGAAACCTTACGGGTCAGGTGCGAAACATCGCGGAAGTTACAACGGCTGTGGCGCGCGGCGACTTGTCGCGCAAAATCACGGTCGATGTTAAAGGTGAAATTCTCGAACTGAAGAACACCATCAACACGATGGTGGACCAGCTCAACGCGTTCGCCGGCGAAGTGACCCGCGTGGCCCGCGAAGTGGGAACGGAAGGTAAGCTGGGCGGTCAGGCGCAGGTGCCTGGCGTCGCCGGTACGTGGAAAGATCTTACGGACAACGTCAACTTCATGGCCAGCAATCTTACTGGTCAAGTGCGAAATATTGCCGAGGTCGCCACAGCCGTGGCCCGCGGCGACCTCTCGCGCAAGATCACGGTCGACGTACGCGGAGAAATTCTCGAGCTCAAAGATACCATCAATACGATGGTCGATCAGTTGCGTTCGTTCGCATCGGAAGTGACCCGTGTAGCCCGCGAAGTAGGAACTGACGGAAAACTTGGCGGCCAGGCGCAAGTGCCTGGCGTAGGCGGAACGTGGAAAGATCTAACAGATTCCGTCAACTCGATGGCGAGCAACTTGACTGGTCAGGTGCGAAATATTGCCGAAGTTGCTACGGCGATCGCGAGCGGTGACCTTTCAAAGAAAATCACGGTAAACGTCAGCGGCGAGATTCTGCTGCTGAAAGAAACCATCAACACGATGGTGGACCAGCTCAACGCGTTCGCAGGGGAAGTAACACGCGTGGCTCGCGAGGTCGGTACCGAGGGGCGTCTCGGCGGGCAGGCGAACGTTCCCGGAGTCGCAGGCACATGGAAGGATCTTACCGACTCTGTGAACTCGATGGCTGGAAACCTCACCGGCCAAGTGCGAAACATTGCCGAAGTGACTACGGCGGTGGCTCGCGGCGATTTATCGCGCAAGATCACGGTCGATGTGAAGGGAGAAATTCTCGAACTAAAGAACACCATCAACACGATGGTCGATCAGCTCAACGCTTTCGCCGGCGAAGTTACGCGCGTCGCGCGTGAAGTGGGTACGGACGGAAAGCTGGGCGGTCAGGCGCAAGTACCTGGAGTCGCGGGCACGTGGAAGGATCTTACGGACAATGTCAACTTCATGGCCAGCAACCTTACCGGTCAGGTGCGAAATATCGCCGAAGTTGCGACGGCCATTGCGAACGGCGATCTTTCGAAAAAAATCACGGTCGACGTTCGCGGCGAGATCTTGCAGCTGAAAGAAACGTTGAACACGATGGTCGAGCAGTTGCGATCGTTCGCCGCCGAAGTAACACGCGTGGCGCGCGAAGTAGGTAGCGAAGGCCGTCTCGGTGGACAGGCGAACGTCTCTGGCGTGGCCGGCACGTGGAAGGATTTGACTGACTCCGTGAACGCGATGGCCGGAAATCTTACGGGCCAGGTCCGCAACATCGCTGAAGTAACCACGGCTGTAGCCCGCGGCGATTTGTCGCGCAAAATTACGGTCGATGTAAAGGGCGAAATTCTAGAGCTGAAGAACACCATCAACACCATGGTCGATCAGCTTAACGCGTTCGCCGCTGAAGTAACGCGCGTGGCGCGCGAAGTGGGAACAGAAGGTAAGCTGGGCGGGCAGGCGCAGGTGCCCGGCGTTGCAGGAACGTGGAAGGATCTTACCGACAACGTAAACGTCATGGCCGCCAACCTGACAGAACAGGTGCGCGGTATCGTTAAGGTTGTGACCGCCGTCGCAAACGGTGAGCTCACTCAGAAGCTGACGGTGAACGCGAAGGGTGAGGTTGCGGCGCTGGCGGAAACCATCAACAACATGACGGATACGCTTGCGACATTCGCCGATCAGGTCACAACCGTCGCGCGCGAAGTAGGCGTCGAAGGAAGGCTCGGAGGTCAGGCGAACGTGCCTGGCGCTGCCGGAACCTGGAAAGACTTAACCGGAAATGTGAACCTGCTGGCCGATAACTTGACCAACCAGGTGCGCGCCATCGCCGAGGTTGCAACAGCAGTAACCAAGGGCGATCTCACGCGCTCGATTCAGGTGGAAGCCAGCGGAGAAGTTGCCGACCTGAAAGACAACCTCAACACGATGATCGACAATCTCCGTCTAACGACCGACCGGAACACGGAGCAGGATTGGTTGAAAACGAACCTGGCCCGCTTCACCGGAATGCTGCAAGGGCAGCGCGATCTGGCGACGGTGGGACGCATGCTTCTTTCAGAACTCACGCCTTTGGTCAATGCACAGCAAGGCGTGATCTATCAGATGGGCACCGATGAATCGGCAGAGATGGTACTCCTCTCGGCGTTTGCCGGTGATGGAGAAGACGGCCACCTGCGCCGACTGAAGCTGGGCGAAGGACTGGTGGGACAGTGCGCTTCGGAGAAGCGAAGAATGTTGATCTCCGACTTGCCGCCAAACACGATTGCAATTCGCTCCGGTTTGTTCGAGGCCGTTCCGCGAAACGTCATCGTGCTTCCAGTGTTGTTCGAAGACCGGGTCAAGGCGGTGATCGAGCTGGCTTCGTTGAGTAGTTTCACCACTTCGCAACTGGCGTTCTTAGAGCAACTGACGGCCAGCATCGGCATTGTGCTAAACAGTATTGAAGCTACGATGCAGACCGAAGGCTTGCTGAAGCAGTCGCAGCAATTGGCGACCGAACTTCAGGTGCAGCAAAAAGAATTGCAGCAGACCAACGAGCAGCTGGCGCAAAAGGCGCAGCAGCTTGCCGAGCAGAACGTTGAAGTCGAACGCAAGAACCAGGAGATCGAGCAAGCCCGCCGCGCTCTCGAAGAGAAGGCTAAGGAACTGGCCCTGACTTCGAAATATAAATCAGAATTCCTGGCCAACATGTCTCACGAGTTGCGGACGCCGCTCAACAGCATCCTGGTGCTCGGCCAGCAGCTCAGCGACAACCCGGATGGCAATCTCACTCCTAAGCAGGTTGAGTTCTCGCGCACGATTCATGGCGCTGGGACGGACTTGCTGAACTTGATTACGGATATTCTTGATCTGTCGAAAATCGAATCCGGAACGGTCTCGGTTGAGGCGGAGGAGGTCTTTTTCGCGAGTCTGCTGGATGCTGTGGAACGACCCTTCCGGCATGAGGCGGAAAATCGGCGCCTCAGCTTCGAGGTACAGGCCGATCCGCATCTTGCCCGCAGTGTGGTTACCGACTCGAAACGGTTGCAGCAGGTGTTGAAAAATCTGCTGTCGAATGCGTTTAAGTTCACCGAAGTCGGCGGTGTCCGTCTGGCGGTATCGGCGGCCAAGAGCGGCTGGACCGAGGGACATCCGATTCTGGGCAAGGCTGCCTCGGTGGTTTCGTTCGAGGTTTCCGATACCGGCATCGGCATTCCGTTCGAAAAACAGCGAATCATCTTCGAGGCGTTTCAGCAGGCAGATGCCGGCACCAGCCGCAAGTACGGCGGAACCGGATTGGGGCTGGCGATCAGTCGCGAACTGGCCAGCCTGCTTGGTGGAGAGATTCAGTTGCGCAGCGCGCCCGGGCGCGGCAGTACGTTCACGCTCTACTTGCCGCAAACCTATGTGGGTCCTTCTACGGGTGCAGGTGCGGCTGAGGCGGGATTCCGATCCTCGATCAGGCCGGCGCAGATGTCGGCGGCGACGGAACATGTGGTCGAGAAGATTGCCGACGACCGGGACAATCTGCAAACGGACGATGCGATCCTCATGATTGTCGAGGACGATGCACATTATGCGCGAGTGTTGCGTGATCTCGCGCGGGACAAGGGATTCAAAGTCCTTGTGGCCACGCGCGGTGCGGAAGCGCTTATGCTGGCCCAGGAATATCATCCAACCGCTGTGTCGCTCGACGTTTTTCTGCCCGATATGCTGGGCTGGACCGTTCTTAACCACTTGAAACAGGATCCGGCAACCCGGCACATTCCAGTTCAAATGCTGACGCTCGATGAAGACCGGCAACATGGCCTGGCTCGCGGCGCGTTTGCATTCGTTACAAAGCCAACCACGCCGGAAGGTTTGGAAGCGGCCTTGGCACGCATTAAGGAATACTCTGCTCCTCGACGGAAGCGGTTGCTCGTGGTCGAGGATAATCCAGCCGAGCAGCTCAGCATCAAGGAACTGCTGGGCTATGACGATATCGATGTCACCGTGGCAGCCACTGGCGCGGAGGCGATTCAGACTGTAAAAGAGCAGATTTTCGACTGCGTGGTACTCGACCTGCGGCTGCCGGACATATCGGGCTTCGATGTGTTGGAGCGCTTCCGTGACACTCCGTTACTCGCCGATCTACCGGTCGTTGTGTTTACCGGCAAGGAGCTCTCGCCGGAGGAGGATGCGCGGCTACATTCGTTGGCGCGTAGCGTTGTGGTCAAGGGCGTGGAGTCGCCGGAACGTCTGCTCGATGAGACTGCGTTATTCCTGCACCGCGTGGTGGCGGATCTTCCAGTCGAAAAACAGAGGTTACTCGATCGCCTCCACCATTCGGACGACGCATTGGTCGGAAAGAAGGTGCTGGTCGTCGACGATGACGTGCGCAACATCTTCGCGCTGAGCAGTGTGATTGAACGCCGGGGCATGACTGTGATTACAGCCGGTACTGGACGGGAGGCAATCGCCAAGCTGGAATCGACGCCTGATATTGCCATCGTACTGATGGACATCATGATGCCCGAGATGGATGGATATGAGACGATGCAAGTGATCCGGCAGAACGCTTTGTTCAGGCGGTTGCCGATCATTGCCCTCACCGCCAAAGCGATGAAGGGAGATCGCGAAAAATGTCTGGAGGCGGGAGCGTCCGAGTATCTGGCCAAACCGGTCAATACCGAGCAATTGCTCTCGTCGCTGCGCATGTGGCTTCACCGGTAGGAGTTGCCCGCGGCAGCATGCACGTGGCCGAGTAGCGCGTGGAGATAATTGATGGGCAGCAATGAAAAAGTAAATATCCTGATGGTCGATGATCAGCCTGCAAAGCTGCTCAGCTATGAAGTCATGCTGGGTGGACTTGGCGAAAACCTGATCAAAGCGACTTCAGCGAAGGAAGCCCTCGAGAGTCTCCTTAAGACGGACGTTGCGGTTGTGCTCATGGACGTGAGCATGCCCGAACTGGATGGCTTTCAGCTGGCTGCGATGATCCGGCAGCATCCGCGGTTCCAGAGGACCGCGATCATCTTTGTTTCCGCGGTCCATCTTAGCGATCTCGATCAGCTCAGGGGGTATGAACACGGGGCCGTGGATTACATCTCAGTTCCGGTGGTTGCGGAAGTTCTGCGTGCGAAGGTGAGAGTATTTGCCGAGTTGCACCGCAAGACGCGGCAACTTGAGATCCTGAATCACGAACTGGAAGACCGAGTATCCGAGCGTACCGAAGAGTTAGCTGCCAAAGCGGAAATCTTGCTGCAGCTGAACACAGAGTTGGTGCGCAAGAATCAGGAACTCGACGCGATCGTGCGCACCGCTCCGGATATCATTTTCAGCCGCCAGAATGACGGTTCTCGAGACTACATCAGCGATCGATTTTACGACTACACCGGCGCTCTGCCGGGTTCGGCGAATGGATTTGGCTGGCTCGACTATGTGCATCCCGAGGACAAGGATCAGGCCGTGTCGCAGTGGATGCGCTGTGTGGAGGCCGGGACTAACTACGAGGCCGAATATCGCATGCGGTCCGCGGACCAAACGTACCGCTGGTTCCGAGCTCGCGCGGTTCCGATTCGCAATGATGAAGGGAAGATTGTCAAATGGTATGGCACCTGTTCCGACATTCATGACAGCAAAGTGCTGGAACAATCCATCCGCGATAACGCCGCTGAACTCGAGAAAAAGGTGGATAGAAGGACGGACGAACTGCGGCGGCTTTCCATCCGCCTCATGACCATGCAGGATGAAGAGCGCCGGCGGCTGGCACGCGATCTGCATGACGGGTTGGGACAGGAACTGGCCGTGGCGAAGATGGTACTGGACAGAATGATGGTGCAAAAATCTGTTGAGCCGACAGACGGAGCCTGGACTCAGGCCAGCGCGATTGTGGATCGTGCCATTCAGCAGGTCCGCACCATGTCTCACCTGTTGCATCCACCGTTGCTCGATGAAGTCGGTTTGCTATCGGCGCTTTCCTGGTATGTGGACGGGCTACGGAAACGGAGCGGCGTTGAAATTTCACTCGATGTCCGCGCCGCGGAGTTTCCGAGGCTCTCGGCAGAGGTTGAGACTGCGGTGTTCCGAATTGTGCAAGAGGCCCTGACAAACGTCTTTCGGCATTCCGAAGCCCAAAAGGTCTGGATCACGCTTACTCAAACGGAAGACTTGATCGTGGTGGCAGTGCGAGACGATGGAAAGGGAATCGGCAAAAGAATTGTTGAACTGCAACCGGATAGTGTTGGCGTGGGTATCGGTGGCATGAAACAACGCGCTAAAGAATTTGGCGCAGAGCTGCGACTGACAAATGTTGATCCCGGAACTCTTGTCGAATTGACGATTCCCTGTTCTTCCGTCCTGCGAGAGCCAAACGCCGTCATGGAAGATGCGTAGGAGATGAACGTTCTTTCACTCCTGGTGTTACGAACATTCGCCGAATGACCGCAATCAATACCTAAAAAACTGTATTCGCTGCTATTTTCAACCTTAGCAAGACATCTAGCCTCCCACGTACGACACTCCTCCCCATGTATCCCCTTGCCCACTTTACAGCGTGAACCGGATAGCGGCGAGATGAGGGAAAAGTTAGCTTTAATCCGCACGGGAATTCAAACAAATTGCTCGCATCGAGCATGAAGAAGAAGAGGTCGGCTCATGACAAGATTTAATTCTGCATTACCGAGATTTCTTGCAGTGCTCGGCGCTGGTCTAATGATTTTCGGCAACGTGGCTTGGTCCGCCGATGATAAGGATGTGTCGGATATCGACAAGCGCCTCGATGCGTCTGCCAAGGTTTTGACCGAAATTATGGACACCCCGGATAAAGCCATTCCAGACAAGGTGATGAGCGATGCAAAGTGCATCGCGGTCATCCCGTCGATGGTGAAGATTGCGATCGGTATTGGCGGCAGCCATGGCAAGGGCGTGGCGACATGCCGTACTAAAGGCGGAATGTGGAGCGCTCCGGCGCCCATCACGATTACCGGCGGAAGCTGGGGATTGCAACTTGGCGGTCAGGCTGTGGACATCGTCATGGTCGTCATGAACGACGAGGGTATGCAACACCTGCTGTCCAGCAAATTCAAGATTGGCGCTGACGCTTCGGCGGCCGCAGGGCCTGTGGGCCGTGACACTGGCGCCGATACGGACTGGAAAATGAGAGCGGAGCTGCTGACCTATTCCCGCGCGCGCGGACTCTTTGCGGGAATCGATTTGAACGGCACAGCGGTGACACAGGACAAAGACGAAACCAGAATTCTTTACGGAAAATTCCTGCCGTTCAGCGAAATCTTAGCGGGGAAAGTCCACCCTCGCGAATCGAGCCGGCCATTTCTGGCGGCTGTAAGGAAATATTCGGGACAGGCGAGGACCGAGCACGGTGAGTTGAAACCCTCGGCCGGAACGCCGGTAGCTGGCAGTCGGTGAAGTTAAGTTTGGAAGAGGTTGTTACGGACAGGTTCTTGGGAACTGGGCCAATGTTCAAACGGAGTAACAACTAAGGAGGCTTTTTCATGTCGACAATTCTGCTAATCGTTCTTGTCCTGTTGTTGCTGGGCGCTCTCCCGGCCTGGCCGTACAGCCGGGGATGGGGATATTACCCCAGTGGAGGACTGGGTCTGGTGGTCGTAGTCCTACTCGTTTTAGTTCTGGCCGGTCGACTGTGAGTCCGCGATTCTCAACGGTGTGTTCGGACCGAGCATTCGTGAGGGAAATAGTGGGAATGCGGTCCCACTATTTCTCCATCTGTTTTGAAAGTCGCTCTCGGGTTAGTTGAAGCAACTTTCATTCCCTTGCTTAGTGAAGTTTATTAGGAGCCAGGAGCGCCAATGTCCAGCAATCAGAGTTCTCGCCACGGGGCAAATACATTCTACCCAGGTTCTTCCGCGTCTTCTGCAGCGGTGCTCGACCGGCGGTACGCGGTTGGTGCGCTGCCTGCACGGCCAGCGCAACCGAGACCACAACCACGGCTAAAAGCTGAGGCACCGGAAGCGATTTGGGGACAGTTCAACAACTATCGATCCAATGGTCTGGCGGGCTCCGCAGCCGTTCACATCATCCTTCTGGCGCTCATTTTGGGCACCGCGACATTTGGCCACCAGGTGGTGCAGCGCGTTCAGCCGCACGAGACTGTGACGCTGATCGCCCCGTCTCCGGACTCTTACGCCCTCCCTGTCGCGAAGAAGATCGCAAGCGGCGGCGGCGGCGGCGGCGAGCACGATGTGTTGCAGGCTCCGAAAGGACGCCTGCCAAAACTTGCGATGGAGCAGATTACGCCTCCTCAGATTGTCATTCATAACCAACATCCAAAGCTTGCTGTGGAGCCGACAGTCGTTGTGCCTCCGCAAGTTCACCTGGCGCAGAACCACATGCTCAATTTGGGCAATCCGTCAGCTCTCCCGATGCCGTCTGCTCCTCCTTCGAATGGAACGGGCTCGGGTGGTGGTATTGGGTCGGGTTCGGGCAGTGGAGTCGGCGTTGGTCGCGGACCAGGTGTAGGTTCGGGCAGCGGCGGCGGGATCGGCGGAGGCGTATTCAAGGTGGGCGGAGGTATTTCCGCTCCTGAGGCGATAACGACACCGGATCCGGAATATACGGAAGAGGCTCGCAACGCTAAGACTCAAGGAGTGTGCGTACTCGCGCTGATCGTGGACGAGAGTGGAAATCCTCGTGACATTCGTGTAGTTCGTGGCTTGGGATTCGGCCTTGATGCCCGCGCCGTTGAAGCCGTCAAGCAATGGCGATTCAAGCCCTCGTTGAAGGATGGCCATCCGGTCAACGTGCAGATCAGCGTGGAAGTTGGATTCAAGCTCTATTAAGTGGTGTGACTTGAAATAACGATTTCTTAGATTCGAGGTTTGGTTCGGATCTCCTATCTGTTTGGCGTTCGAATAACCGCCACGCCTGTTCCGGGTGGCGGCTTCTTTTTGGATCGCAGGTTCATCAGCTTGAACTGTCAGGAAGATGCGCCTAACACTTGTTTGCGCAAAAAGTTTCGCCTGCAGTCTCAAAGATTTAGGCCTCATAAGTTAACTCTAAGAGTTGTACAGCAAGTCTCGGGGGCAATTACAGGGGCATCCTGATGTGCGTCGCGAAGCCAAATCGCTAATCTCATTTTGGATGTTGAAGCTCCCAGTTACCAAAATGGATAAGCACTCTAGTTTGACCTTAAGGAGACTCCAGTGGCCACTTGTGTGATTTCCGCGACTGCAACCAATCTGATTCCGCCGGGCGAAGTAGCCAGCCGCCCCGAAACCCCCGAACGCAGCCTCGTGCAGCGCGCCCAGCAGGGCGATGAAGAGGCTTTTGGCATGCTCTTCCAGGCTCACAAGAAGCGCGTATTTTCCGTATGTCTTCTCATGACGAAAGATACCGCAGATGCAGAGGACCTCACCCAGGAGGCTTTTCTGCAGGTATTCCGATCCATCGGTTCCTTCCGCGGCGACTCAGCTTTTTCGACTTGGCTCTACCGCGTAGCCGTGAACACTGTGCTGATGAAGCTGCGCCGGCGTAAGTCGCCTCCAGTCCTCTCTCTCGATGAGCCGGTCTCGGCCGAGTCGCCGTCTCTGCGGCGCGATGTAGGGAAAGCCGATCCGAGTCTTAGCGGTGCGATCGACCGTATTGCGTTGCGCCGCGCCATGCAGGAATTGCCCGAAGGATGCCGGCAAATCTTTTCTCTGCACGAAGTCCAAGGATTCCAGCATCACGAAATCGCTAAGATCCTTGACTGCTCGGTCGGCAACTCGAAATCGCAGTTGCACAAAGCGAAGATGAAGATGCGCGACTTGCTGTTTCCGAAACGAAGAGTGCTGCGGCGATCCGCCGCCAGTCAGGTCGCCGAATTTTCCCCTTCCGACTCAACCATGATCGGCTCTAGTGTCAGCGCAGTATAAAAAAAGCGTTGGAATCTGAACCTGGGCGAAATGACACGTTCGAAATCAGAGAGGACAAAGTTGTGGGGCTAGCAGCCATTGTGGTGGTGGAAACGGGCACAGAGGATTCTTCTCTGGCAGCACCGGCAGACACGAAAACTGAGCAGACAGCTGGAGTAGTTGAACCTCTTCCATGCGTAGAAATTATGGGGCGTTCCATGCTGGAGCGCACCATCGAGCGATTAGTGCGGGCCAATGTAGACGTTGTAAGGGTGCTGATGGCCGACGACGCGGCTTACGCGGCGCAGCCCGCCGGGAGCGCATTTGATTGCGTGAAGTTTAAGAGCGTTAGCGACGTCGGTTCGGCAATCGGACAGGAAATAATGGAGTTTTCGCAAAGCGGTATCGACCACTCATTCATTGTTTCTGCGAATGTGTATGCGGAAACTGATTTATTTGATTTGTTTTCTTTCCATAGTGAATCCCGGCAGAGGGCGACTAAGGCGGTAGATCGTGATGGCCCCTTGGAATTTGGGATCGTCGATTGTGCGAAGGCTCTCGAGATGGATATCGAGAATGTCCTGATGCGCGGACAAGGTGCCGGCAGCTCGTACTTTGTTCGTGAATTTGTTACCCGCTTGACTCACCCTCGTGACCTGCGCCGCATAGTTACGGACGCGCTCAGCGGGCGGTGCGCAATGCGTCCTGCCGGGACGGAAGTCAAGCCTGGGGTCTGGCTCGATGAAGGAGCGCAAGTTCACAAGCGCGCGCGAATCGTAGCGCCGGCATACATCGGCCGGGGATCGAGGATTCGGCAGGACACCGTGATCACGCGCTGCAGCAGCATTGAGAAGGACTGCTACGTGGACTGGGGAACGGTGATCGAAGACAGTTCGATCCTTTCTGATACACACATCGGAATTTCCGTGGATGTCTGCCATGCGATTGCAAATGGAAACAAACTTCTGAATCTGGAGCGCGATGTGGTGATCGAGATCTCTGATCCGGGCGTGATGCGGTCCACTAGTCCGGTCCGAAAACAGCCGCGGAGCACAATCCATCCAGAGGAAGAGCGGGTTATTGTTGCCGACTTGCAAGAACAAAAGCTTTCAACGCCAGAACCTTGGCAGTTAGGAACAAATCCTATTCAGGGGTGAATGATATGTACACCAGGGGGCCTGTGATCGTAATGGAGCTACCAGAAAATCTGAACCATTTAGAAGGAACGACGTTTCTGGCGGAAATGAAACCGCTGCTGGAAAGCGATCGCCCCCGGATGGTTTTGGATTGTTCTCAAGTGCAACACATCGACAGCGCCGGGATCGAAGTGCTGCTTGAGAGCATGGAAGAGGTGATGAAACGAGACGGAGATCTCAAGCTGGCTGCGCTCTCGCCCTCCTGTGCGGCGATTCTTGAACTTATGCGGGTCGATCGGTTATTTGAAGTGTTCGAGACCGCCGACGAAGCAGCGCGAAGTTTCCGTGCGATAGCAGCGCCTGAGGTTGCACAGACATTGCCTTGGTATTCCGGCGGATATGGAATTACAGGCCTGAAGACTGCGAGTTGATCGTTCATCGGTTATGCCGGAGGCGAACAGTGGGAACACAAAACAGCTTGGTGCGCGCGGTCGTGTACGGGTTGCTGGTCTCTGGGTTAGCGGGGGCTGTGCTGCCGGTTAGCGCACAGCAGCCAGCTAATCCAGAGAAGAATGTAGAGGTCGCGAATTCGGTTGAGCCAGGACGAACTTCCCATACAGAACTGGCGGCGGAACAAGCCAAAGTCGAAGGGCTGCCGGATAGTCCCGGAGCAAATCTTTCGAACCAGAAGTCGGAAGGCGCGGGCTTCGCAACGCTCATGGTCGCGCAGAATCAGCCTTCCCAGTCTCAGTCGCCTCAGACTTCGTCGAGCTCGACTCAGCCTAACCAGAATTCTGCGCCCGACGCTCAGAAGCCAGTTGGAACGGCTGCCGCGGAGGCTCCTCACACAACTGGGGTCGCCGCATCGCAACCGGCCGGCGTGGCAATTGCGCCAGCGAAACAGCACAGGGTTCGCACTATTGTGATCAGAGTTGGAGCGATTGTGGGAGCAGGGGTGGCCGTCGGGACGGTGATTGCACTAACCGAAGGGACTTCGAGTAAGCCGCCCGGGGCTCATTAGATTCTCGACCGTGGGATCGAATGCTCAGATGGTGTCGCCGAGTAACTAAAGTGAAAATTGTGAGTTTTTCGGGAATCGATGGGGCAGGAAAGAGCACCCAGATTCATGCCCTTGAGACGTGGCTCCTTCAATCCGGTCTACGTGTAAAAGTACTCGCGTTCTGGGATGATGTTGTCGTGCTCGAGAAGTTCCGAGAGTTTATGAGCCATGCGGCGTTCAAGGGTGATCGAGGGATTGGGAGCCCGGAGAAGCCTCTGAACCGGCGCGACAAGAACGTCAGCTCCTGGCCTATGAACGCGGTGCGGACGTGCCTGTATTTCTTGGATGCTCTGAATGTGCGCCTCATGATCCGTGGGATACGATCTAGCGACGCCGATGTGGTGATCTTCGATCGCTATATCTACGATGAGCTGGCGAATCTGCCGCTTAGGTCCTCACTGTCGAGGGTGATCATCCGATTCCTCCTCAAGCTGGCGCCTATGCCAGATGTGTCCTTCGTCATTGATGCCGATCCCGTCGCGGCGCTGGCCCGGAAGCCGGAATATCCATTGGAGTTTCTGCGCAGGAACCGTGAAGCCTACCTAACCTTGAGCTCTCTCTCGGGTGCCATTACCGTGGTTGACCCGCTACCGGTCGAAGAAGCAGAGAAGAGAATCCGCGAATCATTCCTGCGGACCGTATTCGTTCCGGAACAGCGATTGGCGCCGACCGTGTCGCTCTAATTTCAAAACTATTTTCTGCATACGATCTTCTTGAAAAGGCGATCCTTCCGGCTCATCGAAGAGCCAACATCTAGTGCGGCGATGACATCGAACCTGAAGCGATCGTTATCCGGAGCCCGGAGAAGGAATGAAAATCTGTCTGGTCACCACTTTTCCCCCCAGCCAGGGAGGACTAAGCGAGTATGGACTGCACCTTGCCGAGGAGTTGCGCAGCAATCCTTTTATCAGCCTGACGATTCTTGCTGACTGCGCCGCCACCGATCAGCCGGAGCTTGAAGGCTTCTCGGTTAATCGTTGCTGGTCTTTTGACGATCCTTTGAGTTCGATTCGGCTTGTAAAAGCACTCAATGAATGCAAGCCCGATGTGGTGTGGTTCAATCTGCTCTTCAGCACATTTGGACGTAATCCGCTGAACGCGTTCCTGGGTCTGTTGACGCCGCTTTTGGCGCGCTTGAGCGGCCGCTACACGCATGTTACTTTGCACCACCTGATGGACACCGTGGATTTGAAGGATGCGGGCGTAAAACATCCCCGCGCTTACCGTCTGGCGGGTTCCGTTGCCACCAGAATCCTACTGCTTTCGAATTCCGTTTCCGTTCTGATGCCGGGATACCGCAAGATTCTTTATGACAAATATGGCCGTGACAATGTTCATCTGCGGTCCCACGGTGTTCTGACGCGGAAACCCGAATACCCGGATTTTTCCCGGCGGGGAAATCCGGAACATAGGATTCTGGCCTTTGGTAAGTGGGGAACCTACAAGAGGCTCGAGCTTCTGCTCGACTCGTTCAAAATTGTGGCTGAGGCCCTGCCGAATACCAAACTGGTCATCGCCGGCGGGGACCATCCTCAAGCTGCGGGCTATGTGGAATCGGTAAAGGAGAAGTGCGCAGGGAATCCCGCGATCGAATTCACCGGATATGTACACGAGGACTCAATACCCGGCCTCTTCCAGCAAGCCTCGGTCGCGGTTATGCCTTATTCTTCGTCGACGGGCTGCAGCGGTGTTGCGCACCTGGCGTGCGCGTACGGAGTGCCAATCCTGTGCGCTGACCTTCCCGATTTTCGGCAAATGGGGGAAGGCGAAGAACTCGCGATAGAGTTCTACAAACCTGGGAGTGCAGCAGATCTTGCGAAGTCTCTGATCAGCTTTCTAATTAACCCCGAAAAACAGGTAGCAATGGGGATCCAGAATTTCGCCAGCGCACTCCGCATGACCATGCCCACAATCGTTCAGAAATATCTGCGCCACTTTGAACTGGCGCAACGAACCGACGCGTTGCGACAGGTGACAAGATTCCGAAGACTGCCGAAGTGGATGCCATCGAAGGCATTCCTGCTAAGACTGATGACGCGCAAGTCGAATGGATGGGTTTATCGATCAGCCAACCATGGCGCCGTGAGTCATCGAAATGCGCGGAACAACTCGCGTGTGCGTTTATTGAACGACGACGCTAACGGTGGTAGAGATCTGACTCGAACTGGTATTCCCTTGAATGGTAATGGAGTAGTTGGTGGAAGGGGGAACCGCAACGGCAGTGCTTTGGGCCGTCCCCACCTTGTTTCCGCCACAGGAAACGGTAACCATTCCGATGCCGAGCAGCGCGACCAGAGCGAGAACTCGAGCGCTGCGCTGGTACGGGACCTTTCCCATGAAGGCAAGTCCGGCAATTCCGAAGGGTAGCAGCCAGCCAGCGTAGGGTGGGACCGTCTTTCCCGGCTGAGGCAGGGTGTTCCGTTCGACGGATGAGGCGGAAATAGTCAGAACGGAAGCAGCAATGCCCGCGCCGGGAGTGATGGTGCTCGGGGAGAACGAACAGTTCAGAGTGCTCGGCAGACCACCGCAGGAAAGAGCAATGGGATTATTGAACGCACCCGATTGCGATCCGGCAGAGACGGTGAGAGTTCCTGATTGTCCAGCGAGAATCGTGAGGGACTCAGGGGAAGCCGAAAATGATAGTGACGGTGCTGGCGGCGGTGGCGGCGTAGGTGCCCCTCCGCTGGCGGTACAAGACGGAGTGTAATCGACCGCACTCGTGATCTGATTTGCCAGGCTGGGCTTACCCACGGCCTGTACGAACAACTGATAGTTTCCAGCGGGAATCGCGAAGCCACATAAATTCAGCGAGTGAATTCCGAACGCTGAATCCGTCAAAGACATCAGGTTCTCACCGTCGGAGCTGATATAGACGGAATAATGGTCGACCGTATTCTCATTCCCGTTGATCGTCCATTGCAGAGAATTCGTTGCAACCGAAGCGGAAAGCGTTAGACAGTTATCGATTCCGGACTCGATCTCTGTGGCTTCTTCGTAATCATTCCACGTCACAAGCTGTAGATCAGGCAATGGTTTTCCTGAGTTATAAAGCCCGTTAATTTCAGAAAATGTTTGCAGCCAGGTCTGACCGCATTGCTGTTTCATGATGCGGTTCGATCCCCATGATGCGAGCGTATCGTTGAATCCTTTGTAGGCTGCGCCCACGGCCTGCTCGGAGGGAAACGACATTCCGGCATCGTAGAAACTGGACAGGTAACCGATTCCGTAGTCGGTGGTCGTCGGCATGACCCAGGAATAGCTGCCACCGCTGAAGGTGTGGCTGAATCCGTTGTTGTTCTGAAACAGAAAGAGCGGTTGCGTGCTTAGCGCAGCATTCACCGCATTCCAATCGATCGGATAAGAGAGATCGATGTTGAAGTTTGTGACCACCGGCTGTCCCTGGCTGGTCATATATGCGGGCGAAGGAAAATACGTATGCTCAATGTATTGAAGCTGACTAATCAACGCCCGCTGAGGTGAACAGCCGGAACAGGAATCCCATTCAATGGCACCCTGATCGACCATGATCGCAAAAGTGAAACCCGGGTGGTTCTCAGCCTCGGCCATGACGAGTTGCGTAGCCTGATCCATTGCATTGTTTGGCCCATACCAGTCAATGATGACGCCGTCGATGCCGCGGCTGATCATGTCAGTAATCTGGCTCTTGATTTGCGCGGGGTCGGTCGAGTTGTAGCCGACGTTCATGTGATTTGACCCGCCAAACCACAGCAAAAGGTGGGCATAGACCTTCGTCGTCGCGCCGGAATAAAGCAATGTGTGAATGTCAACTTTGCTTATGTTGCCGGCGCCGCGGTTTCCATTCGACTGGTTCCTAAAACTAGTGGCCGCACTCGTGTTGTTCCCGGTTTGAGCGTTCAGCGTTGTGGTCGGAACAATGTAAGACGAGGTGGCCGAACACACGGTCGATGCCGCGAGGAGCAGAACTGCTGCAAGAGGAAAACGAAGCATTGGTCCTCAGGGGGCGTCGTGGGTTGAGGATCGTGCACGAGCTGTGGCCACAACGAAGAAGGCGCGCCCGCCTATAAATTTCCTCGTTAGGCTGAACTTTCTTGGCTTTCTGGCTTGACTTGGTCGAGCTGGGAACGGGGTCAGCTTACGGCGGAAGCGCGTGGTGCGGTAGATAACAATCGTCTAATCCCCAAAGTGCTAAGAGCTAGAAAGCGTTGTTCCCGCGGCCCTGTCTGTGGGGACAAAAACGAAGTAGACCCTAATCATTTCAGTCAGTTAGGGGCGAAAGATTGGGGTGCGTGCAAGATCTAGGCCAACATTTCGGCAAGGGAAGTCATCCTAGTCTACGCCTTTCGGTGTCACTCACGTCGTGGGGTGCGTCTATTGTTTTCAATAAAGAAGTTATCCAGGATTTCCGTCGCGTCGACGGCAGCCTTGTCGCTGGTGCTGTGCGGTTGCCAGGGGCTGAGGAGTGGTTCCGGGAACATTCAGTCGGTGAATCACATTATTGTCATGGTGCAGGAGAATCGTTCTCTTGACACTTACCTCGGGCAATTGCCGGCGTATTGGGCCGCGAACGGTTTCCCTTCGCAGCAATTCGATGGACTGCCGGCGAACGCCTCAAATCCGGCGTACAACGGGACAACTATTCCCGGGCCCGCAACAGTTTCCGCTTTCCACATTGCAACCGAATGTATGGAAAACCTGAGCCCGTCGTGGGATGAGAGCCACGAAGACTGGAACCTGCAGGATCCAACATCGAGCACTCCGCTGATGAACGGTTTTATTTATAACGCGGCGAAGTTTGCGATCGATGAGAATTCTGGAGGCGCAAACCCGCCTTATAGCGATACGCAAGGCCTCCGCTCGATGGGTTACTACAACTGGACGGATTTGAATTACTACTATTATATGGCGTCGAATTTCGCCACATCCGATCGCTGGTTTTCTCCAGTGATGGACCGTACGCAAGTCAACCGCATGTATCTTTTCGCCGCGACGTCGCAGGGTTATGCGTATCCGCCGGGTACAGATGCCTCGGATAATGCGCCGCTCACCGCTCAAACGATTTTTGACGCGCTCAATACTGCGGGCGTCTCGTGGAAGATCTATGCGACTGACAATACGTGCCCAACCGGCGTAACGGGAGATAGCGGGCCAAGAGGGGGATTGAATTCCGAAGTAAATTCCAGTGCGAGTCCTTCAGCCGCGTCCACCGGATACTGCACCTACCTCACGCAGTTTAAGTCTTACACGCCGCCGAACGCTCTGCCCGCAAATGTTGTCTCAGGTTCGCAGTTTCTGAGCGATGCGCAAGCTGGAACTCTTCCTTCCGTATCATTTATCGAGCCTGGATATGAGTCTGGGCGCGACGAACATCCCAGCAGCGGCACCAACGTGCAAACCGGCGCAGCCTACGTCCAGACGCTGATTGACGGACTGATGAACAGCCAGTCCTGGAATGACTCGGTGTTTATTCTTACCTACGACGAAGCGGGAGGAACTTACGATCATGTTCCTCCGGCGCCGATGCCCAATCCCGACAGCATCGCGCCGATCGATCTACTCCCCAGAGACATTTGTACGACTCCAGGCGGAGCGAATTGCGATTTCAACTACACCGGATACCGGCTTCCGCTGATCGTGATTTCGCCGTTCACCAAGAAGAATTATGTGTCTCATACGGTCGCCGACTATACGGCCATGCTCAAGTTCATTGAGACCAGGTTTAATGTTCCGGCGTTGACGAAGCGCGACGCCGCGCAAATGGATATGACCGAGTTCTTCGACTTCCAGGGTGTGCCGTGGGCAACGCCACCGACTCCGCCGGCGCAAGTCACGAGCGGAGTTTGCGATTCGCAGCAGCTTGGTTATCCGTGAGTGGGGTCTTAGGTTTCAGGTCTTGGGTGTTAGGTCCCGGGCCTCAGATGTGGGGAACCAACGACCTTAAAACCCAGGGCCTAAGACTTGATACACAAGACCGTTTTTCTCTTCCTACTGATTTCTCGCATTCACCGTGACGCTGCGCGCGACGTACCGGTTTCCATCAAAGCGAGTCATGACCATGACATCGTCTCCCTCACGCAGATTGCCGTCGACGCCGGAAACGGAGGGATCGAAGTAGACCTCGTAGGTTTTGCGATCCGTCGAAGAGTTGAGAATCAAAAGCCCCAGGCGCATGTCCAACGCCGTGATCCGACCCGAAAATGCGAAGGTGGCTCCAGGAACCGCCAGCACGGAGACCTCGCTCGCGGTATCGCTGCCATTCTTCTGCGGTCCAAATTTCACCGCGACCAGCGTTCCGGGCACGATGTCGGCTGAGGAAGCCTGATGGTCACCCTTTACAAGCCGAGTTTGTGAGGTGAGACGAATTTTCAGTGGCCGGGGAGACAAAAGATCGCGCAATACTAATTCATCCCCGCGATAACTGACTACTGCACCTTGACTCTCACCTGCTGCAGTCTTGGAATGAATTCGAATCGTTCTAGCAAAAACAACGCTGCCATCGAGCTGCGTGTCAACAGAAATACGGTCTCCCTGATGCAAATCGGAGGCCGATGCCGTGGCACTCCCGAGATAAATATGGGTGCGCGGATCGAAAGCAAAAACCATTTTGCCGCCGCCGAATACCCGTACCGTTAGGCGGTCGCGCACGCGGTCGAGCTTTTCGATGGTTCCACCAATTAGACTTGCGTTGGCGCGAGGTAGCGGAGTGGGATCCGGGAGCAGGCTGGCCGGATCGATGAATGTGTCGGCGGAATTGTCGTTCGTTGTATCTGGAGCGTTGGTGGTCAGGGCGGTGCTGTCGCTCGGTTGTACAGTTGCTGAACTTGCGGGCGCAACTACAGCGGGATCCTCTTTAGGCGTCGCAGAAGGCGTCAATGGCACATTCTGAGGCGGGACCGTCTGCCCAATGGCCGCGTAGGAGAAAACGGCAAAGAGCAGAGTGGAAACCGAGATTTTGGACACTATCTTTAATACGAAGCAGTGCATGTTTTTCCCATCCGGCGATTCTTCGGGTATGGTTTGGATGCCACTTAAGTGGCCAAGGGTAGCCATATATTCATCAAAAAAGCCCAGAATCGCGCCAAACGTAGGCCGATTCCTAGCATCAAACATTTGCTTTCATCTTTAAAGGTTGAGGTGTCTCGGCATGTCTTGGAAACAGTGGGCGTTCGTGGGGATCGTTTGCGGCGGGATGGCGTGGCCGGCGGGAGTGCGGGCCGGCGACATCAAAATTACCCTGCCCAAGCGCAGCCCTGTGACACCCGTCCAACGGCTTAACCAGGAAGGTGTGCAAGAAATCGGCAAGCGCGCCTATGAGAAGGCTGAGACGCTTTTCTATAAAGCTTACCTGTTGGATCCCGACGACCCGTTTACCCTGAACAACCTTGGCTATGTTTCAGAGTTGCAGGGGCAGCTGGATCGAGCGCAGAAATTCTACGAGTTGGCGGCGCAGCAACATACCGATGCCGTGATAGCGCACGCCAGTTCGCGCCGGGTCGAAGGACAGACCGTGAACGCTGCGCTGGCAATTCCTGACCAGCAACTGCAAATTAACCATGAAAATGTGGAGGCGGTACGGTTGCTTTCGGCAGGCCGAGCCCCTGAGGCCGACCTGCTTTTGCAGCAGGTTCTGAAGCGTGACCCGAACAACATTTTCAGCTTGAACAATATGGGAGTTACGAAGGAAATGGAGGGCGAGACGCAAGCTGCTCTGAAATATTATGACTCGGCTGCGGCTGTTAACTCTGACGCGGTCGCCATGGTCACGCTGGATCATTCGTGGAGAGGGAAGCCGGTGAGCACGATGGCGTCGCAAAATGCGCGGAGCTTGCGCAATCGCCTCGAAGCCGAAAAAAACGTCGAAGTCAGAATTGCTGAATTAAATCTGCGTGGAGTTTCGGCACTCAACCGCAACGATCTCAAGTCGGCTGAGCAAGACTTCCGCAGCGCATACGCACTCGATCCTACGAATGCGTTTGCGCTGAACAATATTGGATACCTGGCGGAAATCGAGGGGGATAAAGAGACAGCGCAGTTCTTCTACGAGAAGGCACAGGCGAGCGGGTTGAATATGCGGGTTGGATTGGCCACTCGGCGCTCTGCTGAGGGTCTCAACTTATCCCAAGTCGCATCGGATAGCGACAACAAAGTCGAAGCCGAGGTTACCCAGGAGCGAAACATACACCGCCGGCAACGCGAACCGATTTTGCTGCGGCGCAGGGATAATTCCGTGATAGAGGAACCAAGTGCACCGCCGGCGAGTAACACACCGCCTCAATCGCAGCAGTAATCGAGAAGTGGCCTAGCCTGGCTGACTAAACATCCTTATTAGAACTAGAATGCAGTCCCGATTTTCGCGCAGCTCGCAGATTACTTAAATTTCTTCTTCCTGGAAACGTCCGATATCAGATTCCGGATGGTAGGAGAAGTAAATCACGAGATTCTTGAAATAGCGCAGCAGCGTATTCACATTCGTGGCATACCAGCAGCAGCGCGTCATGTCGGGCGAGAATCCGCAAATAAAGCGGAAGCCGGTTAACACCGGACCACCGGGTACAAGCATGGCTGCTGCCATACGATGGTTGCCATCGAGAATCGTCAGAGGACTTGTATTGTCGATCCCGATGAGAAGCACGGCCGGATCGACTAAGTTTTCCTGAACCGAGGAACTGAGAAGGCGAAGCTTGCCAAGAAAACTGTCATTGAAAGAGCCATCCAGTTTCTGCCGAAGGCGTTCCACCACGTCAGTCAGGTAGAAATTTCCCTGCGCCACGCGCCGCCACTGCGCTCTGGGGAAAAAACGAATTCGCGCCAGATCGTCAGCAGTTAGTTCGACCTCGTACCACTTCGTGTCGGCTGGAAGCTCGCGCCACATCGCACCGCGCCTCAGAAACAGCAAAGCTTGCCGCAGTGCGTTTTCCCTGGGACTGTTGAGATTTGGACTCCTGACAAGCGTGTCGAATTCCTGACGATATTTGTCGAATTCCGCGTGATGAAATTCGCTTCGCAGAAATTCGGCCATCACTTCCTCTTCGGTCATCAGACGGCGGAGTTTCAGACTGCCATAAATGGGGAGAGCCCGCGGCGTGAAGTGACGCCGCAACAACGGAATCATCAGTACGAAAAGCAACGCAATCATCAGCACGAACTGCACCAGGATCACTTGCCGAAGGGTCTGGTGGAGAACATAGATTCCCAGGGCTAATGCGCCGCTGAACGCCAGCTGAACCCAACTGGTATTCGCGATCTTGCGCGACATTTCATAGGTGATGATTACCGAACTGAGCGAATAAATGCCGGTGGTGATGGCGTAAAGGATAAGCAGAGGAGCCAGTGTCCCGTAGTTGCCAAGTTCGAAGTGAGCGCCGAAAAGTATTTTCCACAAGAAGCTGGGCACGGCCCATAGACCGAAGATCAACACCGTGAGGATGAGAAAGACCAACAGCAGCGAAGTGAACAACACAGGATGTCCTTCGCCTTCATCTGCTCCGGCGCCAGCGGAGACAGGAAACATGGTGTTCACCACGGACCATGCGCACATATTGACCAGGCGACCGACCAGTGCAACGGCCGCGTAAAATCCAGCCTCGGCAGGAGGGAAAAAATGCTTGACCAAGACAATGTCAAAGTTGTTGATGATGGTCTGGCCTGAGAAAAAAACAATCGCTTGAAGTCCTTCTCGAAAAGAGATGGAAATCCCTCGAAAACTGAGAGCGGTGAGGCCGGGGCTGGGTACCGCGGCAAAATAAGAAACGATTACAGCGATTACGCTTGCCAGAACGGCGCCTTTGACCCCCAGACCCAGTTCAATGAGAAGAACGGCTCCACCTAAGCGGACCAGGCCTTCCAGCATGAAATTGAGCGAGAGAGGCGCGAAGGCATGAATTCCTTGTATGTAGCCGCGGCGCACTCCGAGGGGAATATAAAAAGCCGTTCCCAGAGCCAGGAGTCTTATCAGAGATCGATCGGGCAGATTCAAGTATGCAGCGATCGGGCGCGACGCTAGAAACAGAATTACGCCAATTACAACTCCCGCGATCCATGAACACTCATGTAATTTGGCGAACACGCTGGCCCGCGACTCCGGAGACGTGCTCTTCGCCACATATTTCGCGCATACGACCTGAAATGAAAGCGTAATGCCGGACATCAACATCAGGATTGTGTAGACCACGGTGGCGTGGGCAAATCCTGTTGGACCGAGGAGACGGGCGGTCACAACGTTGTAAAAAAGGTTGGTGACTCCAACCAGTCCAGAGCCGGCCAGCAGTGTGAGGCTGCCACCCAGAAGCTGAGACTTCAGCGTCTTTGTCTTTGCTGGAGCCTTTCCCGCGAGAGTTTTAACCAGCGGCGTCTCCGCATCGCTCTTGATGGAGTTGGTCATCGAAAGTCAGCAGGTTTCAAAATAAGTTGAAATGGATGATTGGAAGAACCGTCGTTTTTGTCGAATTGCCGAAGCTGTAAAAAGTCTGTTGCTGAAGACCAAAAGAAAACTGAAGTGGATGTGTGACGGCCGTGCCATAGCCATCCTTCGAAGTGCCGCCCATTGCTCGCGTGTACGCGACGAGGAATTGGCTCTGCGCATTGTCGTATTCGTGAAAGCCCTCTCCGCGTGAAAGCAAGAACGATCCCTGAACATGCCAGCGCGGGTTGACGCGGAAATCAAACCTTCCGCCTGGCAGCAGCGCTTGAGCGATCGCATATTCTGTGTTCTGTACTCTCCACGAGCGCAAATCCTCGGCCAGCACCGCCGCAGTTAGCCGATTGCCAAACTTGTGCTGCACTCCGATATAGCTTGAAGTGTTGAAGTACTCCTGCACCAGAGGATTGAACAAAAGGTCGCGAACGGAGTATCCCGTGAGCAGGGAAGTGTGCCCCCAGGGCCGCCCGACGGTGAATTCCACATTGGCAGAGGCGTCTCGCGAATTCAAGTTCCGGTCGGTGAATGGCCCAGCCTCGCGGATGGCGCTAGCGTTGATCGAAACCCAATTAAAGAATGAACTGGTCGAAACATAAAGAAACTGGCGAAACAGATTCTGGCTCATGTACACCGGCGAGATGGTGTCACGCCGAATCGTAAATTGCAGCCCGCCGTTGAAGGCGATGCTGTTCGAACCGACGTGAAGAATCGGGGTAACTCCGCCATTGATCAAGGTGTCGTAAGTATTGCGATCCTGAACGACGTTGGCGCTGGGGAAAAGAAGCCGGCCAGCCGTCATGCTTTCCCCAACAAAGCCGGAGATCACCGGCAAACCGCCAAGGTGAATACGATAATGAGAATCGGCAAGAGTCTGGTAAGAATGACGCGGTGGCGGCAGTAGTGACGGATCGGTAACATGCAGGATTTTCGCGTCCAAGGTATATACGTTGATGTCTTCGAGCGAAGGGGTGAATAATGCTTCGGGCGCCAGGCTCACATCCTGATTGATCCGCCGGCCTTCTTCGCTGGCGAGCTCGAATTGCGCGGTCTGGGCTGTCGCCAAGTCTTCCTGACCCGCGACGTTGCTAGCTTGCGCAAAAGCGGAGAGCGCCTGCACGGTATCCTGACGCTGGCGATACAAATTTGCCTCGGCCATCATGTAGTCGTAGTCGTCGCGATAATCGCTGGGGGGCCCAAGGTTGTTCAGCGCGTCTTCCGCTTTGCGAGTTTCACCCTCGGCCAGATACGTGTTCGCCAACCCGACTGCAACCGTACGGGGATTTGCTCCCGCGAGCCGCGCTTTATCGAAATAAGTTTCGGCAAGATTGAAATCGTGCATCGCCAAGAAAATGCCGGCCGCCTCTACGATGTCATCCGGCATTACGGGAGATGAATCCAGCCGGGCTTCGGCGAAGCCTAGGGCGACCTGGCGGCGGGCGTCGTCGTAGTGCCCTTGCCGCAGAAATACCTGGGCAATCGCCAGTCGCACGCCGAGGCGATCTCCATTTGGGATGTCGAGCGCGCGCGAGAAGCGCTGCATGGCTGCATCTCGATTTCCGAGAATCAGCAGTGCGCTGCCCGTGGCCATTAACGTGTCGACCTGATTGCTCCCGTACCGTTCAGCCTGCTGGACGTCCTGCGACGTTGCGTCCCGCTCGCCTTCTTTTGCGTGAACTTGTGCGCGCAGCGCATAGACCGCGGGATCCGTGGGCGACAGCTTTTGTGCCACTTCCAGCGCAGCGATGGATTGCGGAAAGCGTCGCAGGCGATAAAGCGTGTCCGCATAGGCGAGCTGCGTCGATAATTCGTTTGGATTTTCCTGAAGAGCAATGCGGTACTCGGCTTCGGAGTGCGAATAATCCTGCTCTTGCCGGAATGCCTCGGCCCGAGCCAGGTGCCAGGTGTGCGACTTGCCTAACAGCTTTTGTACAGTGTCCAACTGCGTGAGAGCCGGCTTCGGACGATGCAGCTGTAGATCGGCATACGCTAAGCCAAGATGCGCCTCGCCATAGTTGGACTGCAAATGTATGGCAGTCTGAAAATCTTGCGACGCTTTGCCTGCCTGACGGAGATCGTTCAAGACGAATCCACGGTCCACATAGCCGGTGGCCATCTTTGGATCGCGTTCGAGTGCTCGGTTGAAATCGCTGAGGGCTTCGCGGGAGTGCCCGTCGTGGGCATGGATGTATCCGGCGATCAAAGGGAGATCTTTATCGTCGGGAAGAATTGGATCGTATTTAGTCACGAGCGCCTGGGCGTCTTCATAGTGGCCCAGATAATAGAGATCATAGGCCAGGTAAACCACGCCTTCCCGATCATGCGGAAGCTGCTTGAGCACCGCGTAGCCGAGCTTGGCAGACTCCGCATAATCGCCTGTGAGCGTGAGATAGCGCTCACGCTCCCGGTTTACCTGCGGACTTCCATCGATGTTGCCCTTCGCGCGATCAAGCCAGCGCTTCGCCAGTTCCGGGTTGTGCGATTCGAGGGCTGCATTGGCGCCTCCGGCGATGACCAGGGAATTGCTCGGCATCCGCTGATAGGCATTTTCGTAATCCGATTCCGCTTGATGATAGTTTCCTTCGGCGACGTGCAAGTCTCCTAACGCGAGATAGGGGCTGAAATCCTTGGGATGAGCCTCGGTCGCCTTGGTGAAATAGCTTTCGGCAAGCTTGGTGTCACCTTTATCGCGGGCGAGATAGCCAAGCGAGGAAAGCGCCGTCCGATTGTGTGGGTCTAATGCAAGAACTTTCGAAAAAGAGTCCTGCGCCGCATCTTTTTGTCCAATCTTCCACTGCAGGCTCGCGTAATTCAAAAGCGAGTTAACGTTGTTCGGCGCGAGGCGCATCGCTTCCTGCAAATCCTTGTTCGCGGCGTCTACGTTTCCGGAGCCGGCTTCGGCGGCGGCGCGAAGTCTTAACATTTCCGGGCGGGAAGATTCGGGGACATTTACCGCGTTGATCTGCGTGAGCGCCGCATCGAGTTGCTGCTTCGCGCCCGCCTCGTCACCCTGGCGCACATCGAGCTCGTACAGATTAAGCCGCAGCTCAATCGGATAAAGTGGTCCTTCCTGCACGCGCTGCGGCAGATTGCTTAATGCGAGGTTGTATTCGTTGCGGGCGTCGGCGATACGCTCGTCTCCTTCCGCAATCGAGCCTTGAATGGCGTGCAGGCGATAGCTGTTGCCGTCGATTTTCTTCGCTTGGTCGAGAAAGCCCTGCGCCGCATCAGGCTGCCCGAGAGAGACCAAGGCCTGAGCAGCACTGAGATCGAGCCCAATGTTGCCCTTCGCACTCTTGGCGATGCGGGTGTAGATGTTCGCTGCCTCGTTCGGCTTCCCAGCGAGTTGATACGTGTAGGCCAACTCGGCTTGAACGTCGATGGATTTTCCGGGGATCGCCTCAAGAGATGAGATCGCCTGATCGTATTCGCCTTGATCGCGATATTGCCCGGCGACAGCGCGAAGAACTTCGGGATCTTGCGGGCCCCGGGCTCGCGCGCGATTCAAATAACGGTTGGCCTCCTCGCGTTGTCCGAGGCGCTCGTAGGCGTGGGCAATCAGCAAATCTGTGTGAGGGGAGTCTTGAATCTGATCGGCCCGGCGTAGCAGTTCGACCGCCTGTTTAGGATCGGAGGCAAGAAGAAGTTCGCCTGCGAGTTGCAGGCTATTCGCATCCTTGGGATTCGCATCCACAATCTTCTGCAGCAATTTCTCGGCCTCGGCATCGCGGCCCATCTTCGCATAGGTTTGCGCGAGTCCGGCCATGCCACGGAGTGAGTTGGGCTGAATCTTAAGACCGTGATTGTAGGCGTCGATCGCGGCTGTGTAATGTTCTTCCAGGCGGGCGCAATAGCCCAGCAAGAACCACAATTCCGGATTCTGCGGCGCCGACTTCGCAGCGCGTTCTGCGAAAGAAACCGCAGCTGCGTAGTCGTTCCTCTTCAGTGCGTCCTGGGCGGCACGGGCCTGGCGAGCTACATCGATGCTCGATCCCCAGCCGAGGTTCGAGTCGTTCTGATTCGGAGGACTCGTTGGCGAAGTTTTATCGTTGGACGCACTTGTGCGTTTGTCGTCGGGCGGAGACGTGCTTTGACCGTTAACGTCAAACGTCTGACCCAGGGCACAAGCGCAAAGAAATACAATGCAAAAGCTCGCGAGCGGAAATCGGCTTTTCACTGAATCACCACGCTTTATACAAGTCTTTGGGGTACCTCCCGCATTCACAATATGTCTGCGGTCACAATCAGATGCCGCCGTTCGGAGGAAGGCTGCTTTTCCCGTAACAGAACGAGTACAGAAGAATGTGTAGGAAGGCACACAGATTGCAGTAAACCTTGCCGCCGCTTTCGGAATCCAAGCTCTTCGCAACTGGATAAGTACCCTTGGAGCGCCCATCTTGAGCAATGCCCCGAGTTACTCCCGTCCAATTCCGATACTCGCAATTGTCCTGGTAGCTCTGGCCGTCCACGGACCGTTGCTACTCATGCAATTGCCGGCGGGTTCGTTCGATGCGAATTTCCATATGTTTTTCGCATCGCACTACGTGCACCACTGGTTTAATCCGTGGAATGAGAAGTGGTTTGCAGGGTTTTCGCAAACAACGTATCCACCTCTTACCCACCAGTGGATTGCGCTGCTATCGAACGCGGTCGGCTTGACCATGGGCTACATGCTTGTGCAGTTAATTGCAGTGTTGTTGTTGCCGGTTGGCGTGTTCCGATTTGCACGAATTTGGGTGGATGACCGATCTGCGAGCTATGCCGCGTTAGGGAGTGTCTTCCTCGGCGCCCTTGCCTTTCTGGTATATCAGGCTGGACAGTTGGCGACGGTAGCTTCTGCGGCCTTGTATCTGAATGCGCTCCCTTATTTGTATGAATGGATTACGGAGTCCTCCGGGCGAGCCCTCATCAAGGGAATCGCGATTAGCTTAACCGCCGCGGTTGCGCACCACGTGACTCTAATTTTCGGTGCCGTGCTGTTCGCTGGCCCGGTATTGGTGACGGCGTTGTTGGATGCGCACGACGAACGGGTTGCGGCCTCCGTGGGAGGCGTACTGTCGCGAGTCGTCGCGTTTGCGCTTGTCGCTGGTGCCGGAGTTGGTTTAGTCCTGTTGCCGTATTGGCTGGCGTTAATCCAACATCCGATCCGCCAGATTCCAATTCCTCACGACAGCCGCGCAAACTTTCTGTTGAATTCGACGACGGCAATCAACTATTTCGTGATTCCTTACGGCGCGCTCATCCTGGCATTGCCTTTTATCCTGTTTCGAGGAGCGTCGTCGCGAAGGTTGTGGCCCCTTTTGTGTGGATTTTGGCTCACGTTTATTTTCGGACTTGGGGGAACGACGCCTCTGCCACGGTGGTTGCTGGGTCGTGCTTTTGAAATTTTGACCTTCGAAAGGTTTACGTTCTGGGCAACGCTGATGGCGATGCCTCTCGTGGGCGTTCTCGCCATCGAGTTGCTGGATCGCTTTCGAGCGAAGGCGGTCGTGGGACTCTCGCTGGCGTCAGTCGCCACGCTGGGCGCCGCTCTCTATTGGCTTTCGGCAAATCCGTACCGGCCCACGGGACCAACTGGAAGGTTGACCAACGTGGACCCAGTGGTCGCCTTCATGAATCGTGATGGCCACGATGCCTACCGCTATATCACGCTGGGCTTTGGCAGCGAACTGGCCAAGGTGTCGACATACACGAACGCCGGCAGCGTTGACGGAGATTACAACTCGGCGCGTCTGCTTCCTGAGATGACGCATTACGGAGCGGCGCAGCTCACCAATGCGAAATTTTATGGTTCCGCCGGAATGGCTTCTCTGCGAGCCATCCTCGAGCATTCGAGCCGGTACGGCTTGAAGTACATTTTTGTGCACGATCCCTACTACGAGCCGCTGCTGACTTTTGTAGGATGGCGAAAGATCGAAACCTTCAACAACGGAGAGATCACGGCGTGGACGGAAGAAGACGTTCCGCCCGCCCACAAGATCGAGTCGGACGCGGTGCCGCCGGCCTGGCAAGGGTTGTTGTGGGGAACGTTGCCAATAGGCGTGAGTTTTCTCGCGATCTTTCTTGAGTTGCTGTTGCCCGGAGAGCGCCGCATAGCAGCCGGTATGAGGATTCCGGTTCGCGCCGGACAACCGGAAGAACACTACGTGTCCTGAGGCTTGTGAATGAAATTTGTGCTTCCAATCACTCTCGTAGTGCTGACCGTAGCGTTAATGGTGGCCGGTCTCGTCTGGACCGGACACGCTGGCGGTACGGTGGGAATCGCCGCCGGCTCGGCGATGTACGGTTTGACGCCAAAGGCCGACACTCCAGAGCATGCGCTGGCAAACCTGCTCGCCGATGCACAACGGCGCAATTGGGATCGCGCCTACGCCGATGTTTCGAAGACGAGCGACGTCGACGAATCTTCCTTCATCCAGGATTGGATTGGTTCGAACGGTGGCCTTCGGTCGTTTTCGAGCCTTGAAGGTTTTGACTCGCGGCCCATGCATATCACCAACGACGAAGCTCAAATGCGAGTGCGTCTGCACTGGACCACTCCGGTTGGCCCCATCGAAGACGTACGCGATTTCCATCTGATTAAGGAAGGGGATGTTTGGAAGACGGTTTGGCCCAAGGTGCAAGTGCCGTCGGTTCCCGCGCAGCTGGTTCCCGTTACATATTTGCGTTGGGATCTCGTTACCGGGGGCGCCGCTGACGAATGGGGATCGAAAAACGTCGATGCGCCGCACGTGCGAATCATCTCCATGAACGCCGTCGATTCGGCGGAAGGCGCGGTAGTGATGGGAGAAGTCGTGAACGAAGACACGATTCCTGCCTTCGTGAATGTTAACGCCACGCTGGTCGATGGAGCGGGTAATGGGATCGATCAGGAGAATAGTTTCGATAAGATCGCGCATGTTCTTTTGCCCAAGCAGGTGACGCCGTACCGCATAGATTTTCCGAGCATCAGCCTGAAGAGCGTGAAGAATGTTCATATGGACGTGAAGGCCACACTGGTTCCCGCCTCCGCCGACCCGGTGATCGGCGTAATGAACCAAAAAGTTGAGTCGGACGCTCAAGGCAAGAGCATTCTTCATGGCGACTTGCTGAACGAAAGCGGCCAGACCGTCAACATTCCACACGTGGTCGCGAGCTTTTACGACAACAACGGCAAAGTAGTATGGGTCGCTGACGGTTATGTGGATCGTGCTCTGCTGCCGCAATCGTCGGAACCTTTCGCGGTGGAAATTCCACACTCTCTGGCGGGGAAGGTGCAGAACTTCCACATTGTGGTCAACCAGTACAGCCTGGGCAGGTCGTAGGATGCAGCGCCTTCTTCAAGTTTGCTCACGGGTCTCGCTGGGCGTAGCGTGCCTGGTCGGATTGTGCCATGCGCAGGATTTTCAGGTCCCCGCTGCTGCCGTCAGCGCTGGAGACGAAGCAGACATTTCGACCACTGGAAGCGGCAAAGCGACTTTCTACTTGATCGGACCGGGAGTCTCACGCAAGAGCGAAGTGAACCTCGGCGAGAGTATTCGCCTGCAGGCGCAAGACACAAGAACCGCGGGCGAATATCTGGCAAGCGTATGCTCATCTTCGTGCAGAAGCGCGGGCTTTTACGTAAATGCCGCTAAGCCCGCGAGCTTAACTTCTCTGGTTCACCCGTCCCGTGTTCCGGTCGCGCAGCCTGACGCCGTAAGCGGAGTCGCGCTTCCGTTCGATCAATTTCACAATTTGGTACTGCATCCGCTCACAGTCAACTTCCAACTTAGCGCTGGAAACGCTTTGTTGTTGTCGAGGTCAGTGCCCACTCAAAATGGCGCGGCTTGGTTCCGTGCTCTATCCGGCAAGTCTGCCGGCTTGCTACAGGTAACGGCTGCCGTCGATGACCTTTCGGCGCGGCGTGCCGTGCAACAAGTTGCATCGGATCCTTGCAACCTGCGCATTACCGGTCAGCGAACCAAGGTTGGAATTAGTGTGCAAACCGAACCGGTCCGCGACTGCGCGGGAAATTCGGTGCCTGATGGAACAATCGTGACCTTCACTGCCACTACCGCGAATGGAAAAAGCTCGGTAGACGCGCCCATCAAACGCGGAGTCGCGCAGGCGCAGATGCTGGCTTCGGGTGCAGCCTCGATATCGGCCGCCTCCGGTGTCGTGATGGGCAACGAAGTGCGCGTGGGGGCGCAACCGTGATGCGTACTTCCAACTGCCGCGCGCGATTTTGGAATTTGTGCAGCATCGCCGTTTTGGCTCTTTGCCTTGGAGTGTCGCCGAATTTGCATGCCGCGGATTCAGCGGTTCAGGTACAACTCGATTTTAAGAAAGCCAGTCCTCGTGCGGTCGAAGAATTAACAGAGAGGGCAATCCTCCGGGACTATCGCTTTGCGTGGACGAGCATCGCCCAGGCGCTCGAATTCAACACTCTCGACCCTCTGGAGGGCCCTTTCGCTGGAGATGCAAAACGCTGGCTCAAGCAGAGTGTCGTGAGCCAACAGCAGGCGGGACTGAACCAAAAGTACGTGGATCAGACGCATCGTGTCGAAGCGGTATTTTATGCTCCGGAAGGAGATGTGATGGAGTTGCACGATACCGCGGAGTACCAGCTCCAGATTTCTGACGGAGGGAAGGTGATCCATGACGAGCACGCCGTGGTTCACTATGTGGTACTGATGACTCCAGCTGCGGATCGCTGGGTGATTCGCCTGCTGCAGGCCGTGCCTCAGTTCTAGAATGCGATTCTGTACACCGTGGAAACCCTTGTCCTGGAAGCCTTTCGCGGGTCCGCTTATCTTTCTACGGGCGCTCTGGGGTGCCAACCACCGCCCTCCTCATCGCATCTTAATGACAGGCGGAAGTCCTCGAGATACAGACAGATTAGAAAATTAGAACGTGGAGCGATCTTTGTCGAAGTTGCTTCTTAGTTTCGCGATTTTGTGGGTTGTGACGGCCGGCGGATGCGCCTCCCCGGCAATGCATCACTCTTTGCAGCAGGACGGCCAAGCGCCTGCGCTCTCTCCAAAATTTCTTGCGGTTTATATGCCCTGGTTCGGCGACCACACCCACATGGATGTCGGCTATTCCAGCGACGACAGCGCCGTTCTCCATAAGCAAATTCAGAAGGCACGCGGGATGGGCATCTCAGCCTTTGTGGTTGATTGGTACGGCGAAAGTAAGCCTTATTCCGACCACAATTTTGGACTGCTGCAACAAGCTGCGAGCGAAACCCACTTTAAGGTCGCTCTCCTGTACAACGAGTCGGAAGATCAGGATGTGCAGGCGACCGATGCGGCGATAGCTGCCTTTGACAAAGCTTACAAGACGTACATCGGCCCATCGGCCAAGTACCACGATGCTTATCTGACCTATGACGGTCGGCCGATGCTATTCATTTTTCCTAAGAGCGGGCACGTCGACTGGAATCGCGTGCAGGAAAGTTTCAGCGATTGGGCCGCAGCTCCGCTTCTGATTTATAAAGACCAGCCAACCGCGGACTATGCGAAAGATTTCGCAGGTTCCTACGCTTGGGTGCAGCCGGGGCCGGGCGGATGGACCGCGGATGGCAGCAACTGGGGCGAGGAGTATCTCAAATACTTTTACAAGACCATGAAGGAGAGTCATCCCGATAAGATTGCGATAGGAGGAGCGTGGCCGGGTTTTGACGATTCTGCCGCAAAATGGGGTCTCAATCGGCACATGCAAAGCGCCTGTGGGAAGACCTTTGATGCGACGCTCACCTTTTATCAGCGTTACTACGACAGTTCCGCTCCGCCTCCGTTCCTGTTGCTCGAGACCTGGAACGACTACGAAGAAGGCACTGCCATTGAAAGGCGCACCGCCGTGGACTGCGGAAAAGATGCAAACACCGCGTCAGCCAGCGCGTCCCGTTGATTTCGTCAGACTCACAATCCCTTCACGCGACAACCCAGGAGTCGTTTTTCTCATCGAAAGTGGGCTGGTTACCGCTGCAAGTTCGGCGAGATTTGCAAGTTAAGGGCGGTTTCCAGCGGACAGTTAAAACAAATAATGGATTCCGAAATGAAAAATGCCACACGTTGCCTTACTCTTCTCTCTGGCCTGCTGTTTGGGGACTCAGCCAAAGAACCGGAAAAATCCGGTAGTCATGCCGCTACGCAGAATTTCAATGACGCTTTGCGAGGTTTTGTTCGCCCCGACTTCGGGGAACTTTGGGGGCTAGCGTCATCGCATCACGTAATTATGCGAACCTTCCCCGAACTGCGCCGCCTGATCGAAGATGAAGGAAGCGACAAGGCAGAATGGGTCGATCATGCGGTAGTGAAAGAGCAGGCTCGAATCGACCACGCGCTTTCTTTTCTGTCTCCGATTTGCGAAGCGTTGGGGAGGGTCGGCGACGTCGTCGTAATCAAGTCGCTCGATCACTGGCCTGACCTGGGAAGCGATCTGGATCTTTATTCGAACGCGGAGAGCGCCGACATTGTCGCGATCATGCGCGAGCGATTCAAGGCTCAGGCAGCGGAACGGAGCTGGGGTGACCGGCTGGCGAACAAGTGGAATTTTATTCTTCCCGGCTTACCCGAACTGGTGGAAGTGCACGTGGGCCGATTGGGCCAGACAGGGGAGCAAGTCGCGATCACGAATTCGTTAGTTTCGCGCGCCGGCAACGCACAATTCGGATCCCACACGCTTCGCGTTCCGGCAGCGGAGGATCGACTCATCATCAGTACGCTGCAGCGGATGTACCGCCATTTTTACCTCAGGCTGTGTGACATCGCGGATACCGCGCGGCTGTTGAGCAGCAAAAGCGTCAACTATATCTATCTTCAAAAGCTGGCTCGGTCTGCCGGTCTCTGGGATGGCCTGGCAAGCTATCTGGTGACCGTCTCGGGCTATGTTCAATCTTATGGCGCAAAGGAAATTCCGTTGCCATCGCGGGTCACCGCGGCCTCACGATTCGGCAACTCTGAGATTCAATTCAGACGGAAGTTCTTGCGTATTCCGATCTTTCCACACGCCGCAAGTTTTTATACGTCCGAATGGAAGAAGCTCTTGTTGAACGGTGAGCTACAAAACATGTTGCGCCTTAGCTTATTGCCAGGTTTGGCGGCGGCGGCAATGCTGGAGTTTAAGCTTACTGGCAGCGACAAGGGAGTCTGGTGATTGCTTGACCCAATTCTCAGGCTTTCAGGGTATTGCGAGCGGTAATGTAGAGCTCCTATGTTGGATTAAACGGAAATGGAGCAGACTGCAATTTAGGGCATAAAGCCGACGCGCGAAGGTCAAAGCTGAACATCCGAAGGTCAGAGAGGAAGTGCCGCTTGGTTCGAATTCTTGTGGTTGACGACAATCCGGCGGTTCGGCACTATCTTCGGGCACTGCTCGAGCAGCAAAGCGCTTGGCAGGTCTGCGGCGAGGCTCGGACTGGAAGAGAAGCCTTGGAACGGGTCGAGAAGAACCCACCCGATATGATCCTGCTCGACTTTCAAATGCCGGATCTGAACGGACTCGACGTGGCGCGTCAGTTGACGAGGTTTTTCCCCGAAATCCCAATCCTCATGATTACCATTCATCTGTCGAGGCAACTCGCCGAGGAGGCTCGCCGGGTCGGGATTCGCGGTGCCTGCGCCAAGTCGGATGTGAGTTCGATCGTGGAGGCAGTCGACGCGCTATTGCACGCTGGAACTTATTTCCCGGCAATGAGTTCCGAAATTGGTCTTTCGTAAGAAACGTCAAATATCAGAAAATACAGGATTTCCTGTATACGGTATGGCGAAGTGGCGTGCTAAGTTACCCGTGATCCGCCTGGTAGTATGTTTCGGGCCCGAAGAGGGGTAGACTCCTCCGACAGAGGCGGGATGCCCGCGGAACAGAGCGAAACCGGAGAGTGGTGTACAGTTGTCTCACCAAGTTGCCCTCACAGAGCCTCGAAATCTTATGTCAGTCCGCATACTGTTGGTGGATGATCATCCTGTCGTGAGACAAGGACTGCGCACGCTGCTGGAAGGGCGGTCTGGCTGGGAAGTCGTCGGTGAAGCTTCGGATGGAATCGAAGCCTTGGACAAGATCGAAAACTTGCAGCCGGATGTTGTGGTACTCGATGTCACCATGCCTCGGATGAACGGGCTGGAGGCATGCCGGATGATTCAGCGGAAAAAAAAGTCCAACCCTGAGGTATTATTCGTTACGCAACATGATTCGCCGCAAATGATGCGCGAGGCGTTGGATGCAGGGGCTAGGGGATATGTCGTGAAGTCAAATGCCGCCCGCGATTTATTGGAAGCGGTAGAGGCGGTAAGTCAGCATCGGATTTTTACAGCACTGACGCGAAGTCCGCAAGCTTCGTGTTGAATTCAGCCAAGAGAATTCCAGTTTCAACTATCTGCCAGGCTGCACGGGAGGATGCCATGAAATTACGTATTTTGTTGGCCGACGATCACGAGATTGTACGTCGAGGTTTGTGTGCGCTTTTGCAGAAGCATGAGGGCTGGGAAGTGTGCGGAGAGGCATCCGACGGCCGCGAGGCCATCGAAATGGCGAAGCAGTTGAAGCCTGATGTGGTGATCGTCGACATTGGCATGCCGCACCTCAACGGCCTAGATACTACTCGACAACTGTTGCAGTACGATCCTCACTTCAAAGTCATCGTTTTGACCATCACCGACAGCGATCAGGTTATCCGCGAGGCACTTGACGCCGGAGCGCGAGGTTTCGTTCTCAAGTCTGATGCGGCTCGTGACTTGGTTTCGGCGGTTGAGGCATTACAGAGTAAGCGAATGTTCTTTACGCCGCGTGTCAACGACTTGGTGCTGGCGGGTTTTCTGGAAAAGGGACACGCCATCTCGCGGAACGAGCCTCCGAATTTGCCGACACTGACGGTGCGGGAGCGAGAGGTTACTCAGCTTCTTGCCGAAGGGAAAAGTTCCAAGGAAGTGGCTTCGCTCTTGAACCTGAGTACGAAGACAGTCGAAACCCATCGCAGCAACATCATGCGGAAGCTCAGCTTGCATTCGATCCGCGATCTGGTGGTTTATGCCATCAAGAACAACATCATCCAGATACAGATGCCGCCGCAACTGCGAAACACAACAGAAACTACGGTTGTCTAGCTTTCGTCTTTCTTTCAGTGTGCTGACTCGGGAGGGTAGTATCCCGTACGGGTGCGAACCGTAAGCTTGCCATATCCGGGAGCATTCGCTTCTATTCGCACCGATTGGTAGCCTGGCCTTGCATTCTGATTCCGCGGCTTATATGCAATCATGTACTGGCTGCGGATGTCGCGCGCGACAGTCCGGGTAATGTTGTCCACCTGATCCAGACTGTCGGGAAAGTAAGCAACGCCACCTGTACCTTCCGCCAAATCCTGCAGAGCTTCGCGTCCTTTTCTTTGTAATCCGCTGCCCAGCAGGCCAACCGCATAGATAGTCGGGCCGTTCGCCTGCTTGAGTTTGCGCGAGGCTTCCTCCAAAGTTTCCTGGCTCATGTTGTCTTGCCCATCCGTGATGACCAGGAGGACTTTCTTGTCGAGGTGTGGATTGTTCTTGAGATGCACGGCCGACGCGACGACCGCGTCATAGAGAGCGGTACTGCCTGCTGACGATACTTGGTGTAAAGCGGTCTGCAACAAGTTTGCGTCTGAGGTGAAGTCCTGATCGAGGTAGTAATTCCGGCTGAAGTTGACCACAAAGATCTCGTCTTTTGGATTGCTGGCGCGTATAAGATTTAGAACCGCCTGGTTCACTTGATTTCGCTTATCACGCATCGAGCCTGAGTTATCGACTACGATGCCTATGGCGACGGGGACATCCTCGCGCCGAAACGACGTGATCGTCTGTGGTTTTCCATCCTCGAGAACGGTAAAGGCACCGCGGTCCAATCCGGTAACCAGGTGTAAATTGTCGTCAACCACAGTGGCGTGCAATACGACTTCTTCTACCTGTTTCTTAAAAACAAACATGCTGTCGTCATTCGATCCCGGTTGTGCTGCCGGCTGCTGTCCGGGAACGGACGTTTGCGAATCGGGAGAGCTCGCAGTTATTTGCTGCGCGCCCGGATCACTCGATACGGTGGGGGACGTTGGCGGCGGTGTTTGAGCGGATGCTCCAGAAACTAGTATGGCGACGAGAAGAGCTGATGGGATTCTTATAGAACACCAGGAAGCGGCCGGGCGCATGAGTAACTATCCTCCGTAGGCCATTTGGATGCCATGTTTAGAGCTAGAGAGCGCATCAATATTTTGATTTGTCTACAGTAAATCCCTGAGAGAAGAGCATAAATTGACAGCCATCCTCAGGGGTTTCCGCGAAAAACTTACCTACACTTCTTTGTAACAATCTCCACGAGGCCACTGAAATCAATGGCTCTGGATTTGGCAGTTTCCGTGCTAACGATCGTGTTAGTCGCGCCGAGGCGCGCGCTATTTGTTGCAACCCAGCGCTTGTGGTGGCGCAACTATCCTCAGACACGAAGTTGCATCCGGTGTTCTTCAATCCGGAAAGTTCGATCCTGTGTGCGGAAGGTGCAAGCTTGAGCGTACTTCGAATCCTTGTCGCTGACGATCACGAAGTAGCCAGGAAGGGCATTCGCGCCATACTCGAAAGCCATCCCGGATGGGAAGTTTGTGGTGAGGCCAGTGACGGTCGCGAAGCTGTTGCTACTGCGGCCACGCTGAAGCCTGACGTCCTGTTGCTGGATATCGGGATGCCAAACCTTAATGGGCTCGATGCCTCACGACAAATCCTAGCTACTATGCCGGACGCCCGCATTCTGATCCTGACTATTCACGATTCTGAGCAGGTAGTGCGTGAAGTGCTGGCGGTAGGAGCACGCGGCTTTCTGCTGAAATCCGATGCGGGTCGAGATCTAATCGCCGCGGTGGAAGCTCTGCAAAACCGCCGGACTTTCTTTACGTCGAAAGTGGCGCAAATGATGCTCGACGGGTACCTGCGCCCGCACAGCGAAAACGAAAACTCCAATCATCAGCCGGTGCTTACGCCGCGTGAGCGAGAAGTGATCCAACTCGTTGCCGAAGGCAAGACCACGAAGGAAATAGCTATCGCTCTTAGCCTCAGCGTCAAGACCGCCGAGACTCACCGCACAAACCTGATGCGCAAACTAGACCTGCATTCGGTCGCAGACCTTACGCTTTACGCCGTTCGCAACGGAATCGTGCAGGTCTATTAAGGTCCAACTTGCGCTTATCGAATAGCTACCTTGCGCCATTAATCGTGTTCCTGGTCGAACATAGAGCGCGACCACCCTTCGAATAGGGACTTTGCTGGATACCTCGGCCGACCGACTGCTCATAAACTGTGACGCAGTGATTAGGTGGAAGGCCTCAACTTCCAGGAAAGGAGTGCCTATGTTGTGGACTATAGCCGTCGTGCTCTTGGTTCTTTGGCTGTTGGGCATGGTCAGCTCGTACACGCTGGGTGGATTCATTCACATTCTGCTCGTCTTGGCAGTCGTTGCGATTTTGATCCGCCTGATCCAGGGCAGAAGCCCAGTCGTCTAACAAGGCAGGCGCGCAGACATCGTCGAACAGGCACAGTCGCCTTGAAGCAGATCAACCAATTCAGGAGGAATCATGAATAAAGATCAGGTGGCAGGAAAACTCAAGGATGTTGCTGGACGCGTCGAGCGCCAAACAGGCGAATGGACCGGGGATACGGAAAAGCAAGCCCATGGAGCCATGAAGCAGGCCGAGGGCAAAGTGCAGAACGCCTGGGGAAATGTGAAAGATGCTAGCGAAAAGGCTGTTAACAAGAACGAGCCACGCGAGAAAGATCCCGTCGTCGATAACGATGTGGAAAAAGAAAACGAAGTGGCTTCGCGCCGAAAAGCAAGCTAGCTAAATCGATCAGTGATATTTCAGCCCTGTGCCCGCCAAGACCCCATCTTGGTGGGCGTTGTTTTTTGCTTCTGGGCTTCTATGCCTAGGGCAACCTTACATTTTCGCGGCCTAGCCTAGCGCAATCTTACATTTCGCGGCCTAAGGAAGTAGGGAAACTATCTCGGATTTGCAAGGGCAGGACAGTATGGTGCGGAATTGCAGGTCATCTTAGAGTGCTTGCATACGGTACAGAAAGCGAGTCTCCCGACATGGCATATAGGATCGTAGGACACCGCATCGAACTAAACAAATCGCTCTCACCAGACGCTTTGAGGCGTGAATTCGAAACCGCAGTATGTGAACTGCATGATTTAGATCCGGTCGCCCAGAAGAGGCGCTTGCAGTATCGCACCCCGATCGTTCAACGTGCCGGCATTTGTGTTGACGTAGAAAAGCGCGCTTTGTCGGATGCAGCCCGAGCTCTGGCACAATTGTGGAAAGTTTGATCGGTTCGCCCCGTCGCTAGGACCGCGCGCGCCGTGATGAGTTCCGCCTGTATCGCTGTCTTTGCCAACGGGCGGGACAGTCTACTTTCGAAATTGTAAAATCTAAAACGCTAGAGATGGCGGAGACGTTGCTGAATACGTTCGGCCTACCGCGAGCTTCGTCGCGCTTTGGTTTTGGATCCGCGCTTGATGCCGCTGGACCGGCTCGTGCTGCGTGCGCGCACAACGCCACCGGATCGTTTTCTAGTCTTCTTAGCTGGCTTGCGCCGGGTCTTAGTTCGATCCGCAGTGCTCGTGCCGGTGACTTCCTGCACTTTTGTCGCAACACTCTCCGTAAGCGTGGTGACGTTGTCCGTAAGGTCGTGGGTCACCTTCGTAAGCGTGCCGGCCGCGTGTCCCAACTTGCGAGCCATGGAATTCAGAAATGGTTCCTGCTTGACGGATTTTTTCTTCGGCGCCATAGAATGCCTCCTGTGGTTGCGCTGCAAGATCCAGCGTTCAAAAAAGAAGTCCCGGCTTTGCCGGGACTCCCATACCGCACATCATAGCCAAACTACGAAGCGCGGCGCTGACGGTCGCGATTCTGATCATCTTCCTGAGCATCGTTCTGACCCTGGCCAGTCTTCTTCGGCTGGTTCTGTCCGGACTGACCACCCTGCTGGGGCTGTCCAGGCTGTCCACCTTGCTGACCGTGTTGTCCAGGTTGACCAGACTGCTGACCCTGTCCATATTGATTGCCCTGCTGGCCTTTCTTTTCCATATCGTCTGCCATAAAAGTACCTCCTAAAAAGCGCAGGCCGCCCCACACTTTGGAATTTAATCGCAACTGTAAGTTAGTTGCTGCAGCAGATTGCAAAGGTTGGGACGCTGCTTTACTCCGTCAAGAAAAGCAGCACCCAACCCTTTCGCAAAGTTATACGCCGCTCCCTCGGCGTGTGAGGTGAGTCGCAAGGGAAATCACAAACAGGACGAGAAAAATAACGAACAGCAATTTTGCAACGCCTGCGGCTGCAACGGCCACGCCGGTGAAACCCAGCACTCCGGCGATGAGTGCGATGACCAGGAACATCAGCGTCCAATAAAGCATGTTGACTCCTTCTCGGGTGATGTCAGGAATTTGAACTGCGCAGCTTAGACGTTAGCGTTTAATTCGGTGCAGACGAATCCTCTTCAATCCCTATTTCACGAACCTCAATCCTGTAAAGACCTGAGTGTGAAGGGGGCAGATGCCTGTTCGCCAGTGAACTGCACCTGCCTTAAAGGTGGGGTATGTCGAGGTAATCAGGCTAGGAGATGAAAGCCGGTCTGACCATACCGTAAATGTGGTATCCGATCATAAGAACCTACTGAGGCTGGATTTACGGCGAACGTTGTATGGACGTAGGCCTGGGTGTCCGTTCCAATGGTGTTTGCTAAGGATCATTAAGGAGGCGCTATGAGAAGACAGATCGGCATTTCAATTTTCATCGCGCAGGCATTCTTTTTCTCCACCATTCAAGGATTCGCGCAACAGACGCCAGTTCAGCAGAGCCCCTCGATTCCAGAGGACGTGCTCGGATCGCGGTTGATCGCATGGTCGCATATGCAGAAGCCAGAACCCGTCATGCAGGGTCAATCGCAACAACCGCAGCCAGTTCAGCAATCAGACCCGCCATCGAGCCCAACTCCAGCACTGATTGATCGCACTAACGCTGATCGTGCGAACCAAGGCGCAAATAGAGGTCTTGCCAATGGCAGCAATCGGTTTGCCGATAGAGGTGCGCAGCACTAATCGACGTTCCCGTTCTTAGGCCCAAGATGTTTGCAAGGAAATCGATTCAAGACATACTGGAGGAACCAATGGAATTAATCGCGTCTTTGCCGAAAACCACCTTCTGGGTTGGGACCATTGCCCTCGTCAGCGCGATCGCGTGTATCTTGGCGTTGGGGATTGCCGCGCTGGGAGCGATCGCTGGGACAGCAGTCGCGGCCCCTACACCGAATCAGCCCGATACCGAAGTCGGTCCCCAGAAGTCTTACGACGGCATGATTACAGACACGCGATGCGGCGCGAAACATTCCTCCGCGATTGGAAAAACAGCCGCCGATTGCACGCTGGCTTGCATACACGGAGGTGAACAATTTGCTCTTGTCGATGGCGAGACAGTCTACTCGCTCGAGGGAGAAACAGTGCAGCTGAAACGGGTAGCTGGACAGCGTGTCAGAATCATCGGCGCACTTAAGGGAAGTAAACTATCGGTGATCTCGATCACCAGCATTACTAGCTTGATTCCTCAGAGGTCTCGGCCATAATCTCGCCCAAACTCGGCAGATCTCGCCCGATTGGAATTAAGAGATTCTGCGCATCTGCGCGCTACCAGTTTGTTTGGCATCTTCCTCTTTGGCGCGGATCTCCACCTGCTCATGCTTGATGTCTAGACGGAGATGGTTATAGACACTCATATACTGGTTCGCGACCCATACCAGTGCGAAAAAGGCGACGAGATATCCGCGCCAGCCTGGGTACAGGAGTTGAAAGCGGGTCAGCGCGAGAAATAGCGCAGCCACGTAATGGCTGAAACAGTATTCACAGGTAAACAGATAGAAAAATTTGCGGCGAACAAAAGTATGCGCTACTCCGGATTGCCGCTGGCAATACTCGCGAGGCTCGCGAAAAACCTCCTCGTGCGTAATCGTCCAGGCGACACAGGCGACCGGGATCGAAAGCACGAGCAGCCAGAAAAATTGTAGACCGATGGACATGCCTCGAATTGGATGCAGGAAACCCGTCTAGCGCAAGCGACGAATGGATAACAGCTAGAGTTCGACGCTTCCAAGAGAGGCAGGTTTGCCGACGGGCTACGCTCTTCCGCGGAACTGAATGATTCTCCGGCGATCACGTTTCGAGGGTCTGCCGGCCGGCATTTCCTCAAACTGCTTCATCGCTTTACGCTCGGCGGCGACTTTCGCGCGCAGTTCGCGGCTGGCCTCGGTCTCGCGATAGAGTGTTTGTGCAACCGAGGCCGGACCACGCACGTCACTGAGAAGCAGGACTTCTACCTCAAAGTCGCCACCGTCGTTGGTGATGCGTAGCATATCTCCAATGCGGACTTCGCGCGCGGGCTTTGCTGGCTGGCCATTCGATTGAATCCGGCCAAGGTCGCAGGCTCTCGCGGCTAGAGCCCGCGTCTTAAAAAATCGCGCAGCCCAAAGCCACTTGTCCAATCTTTTGCCGGTCATTGATTTCTGAGACTCTGATTTCTGAGACTCTGAGATTTTCTAAAGTTCTGACTGCGTTTGCTCGGGCCCTCATCCGCAGATGGCCTAGCGTGTCGAAAACTTGTATATCGTCTCGCTTTTATAAATCGACGGCGGCCGCAGAACTGTTGAAGGAAACTTCGGCTGGTTCACGGAGTCCGGAAAATGTTGCGTCTCCAGGCAGAAGCCGGAGTGTTTGCCATACACGACTCCGCCCTTTCCGGTGTATGTTCCGTCGAGCGAGTTTCCGGTGTAGAACTGCATTCCGGGTTCTGTTGTGAACACTTCCATCTGCCGGCCTGAGGTGGGATCGAAAACTCGTGCGGCCATTCTTAGCTTGCCCGCTTCTCCGTTCAACACGTAGTTGTGGTCGTAGCCTCCGGGATTTCCCTGCATCTCAGCAATATGCGCTCCGATGGCAATCGGATGCGTAAAGTCGAGCGGCGTTCCCTTGACAGGACTGATTTCGCCCGTCGGAATTTGCGTGGAGTCGAATGGCGTGTAGCGGTCCGCGTTGATTTCGACCACGTAACCTAGGACATCCTTTTCACCACCAAGGTTGAAATAGCTGTGATTCGTGAGATTGACCGGAGTCGCCTTGTCGGTCTTTGCTGTGTATTCCATCTGCAATTCGTTCGTGTTGGTCAAGCGGTAAAGAACAGTCACGTGGAGATTTCCCGGGTAGCCTTCGTCGCCGTCCGGGCTGTCGTAAGAAAATCGAGCTGCAGCCCCGTCTTTTTCGTGGACCGCCTCTGCCTTCCACACCACATGGCTTAGGTCTTTCGACCCGCTATGCAGACTGTTCGGGGGATTGTTGATCTCCAACGAATATTCTTTTCCGTCCAGCGTAAATTTTCCCTTTGCGATGCGGTTGGTTACCCTTCCCACGGTCGCTCCGAACCACGGAGTTTTCCCTACATAGCCTTGAATTTGGTCGGAGCCGAGAACCACGTCGGCGAATTTTCCCGAGCGATCGGGCATGGTCAATTCGGTGAGGGTTGCGCCGTAGGTGATGACTTTCGCCGTGGCACCTTTGGTGTTCTGGAGCGTGTAAGCGTCAACCTCGGTACCATCCTCCAAAGTTCCAAACTTGCTCATTTCCACATTCGCCTCCGGACCCCGCGCAGCACCGTCCTTCGCAGCCGCCCATAATGAAGCGGAAAGAATGCAAATCAGCACCGTCAGCAGCAAACCATCCCGTCTGGTATCAGCTTTCATTCGCAACCCTCGCGCCCGATTATGTTGGCAACCCGCCCGCAATGAACCTAATCGTTTTTGGCGAAATAAAGCAAGCCCCGCGGTTACGAACGGACCCCTTGACTGCAATTCTGTGTAAAAATATACCGATAAGGAGTTGTCCCTCCCCAACCTCTGTTTTCGGCCATGGCCCGCTATCCCCGAATCGAGCCACGGGTAACCTTGACAGCCATGAGGGTCAGCTTTAGAGTCAGCTTTAACTGGACAATCAGCTTTAATTCTTAGACTCAGTATTACTTAAGGGGGCGAAACGTGCATGACGGCTTGGTCGTAGTAACCGGTGCGGGTGGATTCATCGGAGGCGCTCTGGTCGCCTCTCTTCGGCAGCAGGGGCACAAAAAGATCAGGGCCGTAGATGTCAAGCCGCAGGAGCACTGGTATCAGAGAACTCCGGATGTTGAGAATCTGATTCTCGATCTCAACCTCAAAGAAAGCTGCGAGAAAGCAGCCAAAGACGCCCGTGTGATCTACAACCTTGCCGCCAATATGGGAGGCATGGGCTTTATCGAGAAGAACAAGGGCCTGTGCATGCTATCCGTATTGATCAATACGCATATGCTGCAGGCGGCCGTGAAGTATCGCGCCGAACGATATTTTTATGCTTCATCGGCATGCGTTTACAACGGCGATAAGCAAAAGACTTTTGAGGCGCCATCCCTGAAAGAAGAAGACGCGTATCCCGCCCTCGCTGAAGATGGCTACGGCTGGGAAAAGCTGTTTTCCGAGCGTATGTGCCGTCACTTCCGGGAAGACTTTGGGCTCTACACGCGCGTCGCTCGTTTTCATAACGTGTACGGACCGTGGGGTACATGGTTCGGCGGGAGGGAAAAAGCTCCTGCTGCGATCTGCCGCAAAGTGATTGAGGCGCAACTTGCCGGCACGCACGAGATCGAAATCTGGGGCACGGGAAATCAGACCCGCAGCTTTATGTACATCGATGATTGCTTGCAGGGCATTCAGAAAATTATGAATTCGGAAATTCTCGAACCCATCAACCTCGGATCGAGTGAGGCGGTCAGCATTAACCAGTTGGTTGACATGGTGGAAGGGATTGCCGGAATTCATTTGAAACGAAACTACGATTTGACCGCTCCGCAGGGAGTGAATGGCCGTAACAGCGACAACACCCTGATCAAGAAGTATCTTGGCTGGGAGCCATGCATTCCGCTGCAGACAGGCCTGGAGAAGACTTACGCGTGGATTTATGACCAGTACCTTGCGCGTGAGAAGGGTGCCGAGGGAGTCGTGAAGGAGTTTATCACGACATAACCTGTGCTCGTTTCGGATTCTGCAGAGGTTCGTAATTGTCGGAACGAAAAGGTGGGGTTTGGTTTTGTGAGCGTCCATACACCGGTGTAAACTGCGGGGATGGCTAACAAGAAGACGCCCAAAAAGAAAACCAAGAAGAACTCCGCCACGCTCAAGAAAAACTCCGCAAAAAACCGCAAGGTCGCCAAGAAAGCGAGCGGAAAGAAGTTGGCCGCCACGAAGGCAGCTTCGAAGAAGCCCGCTCCGAAGAAGAAGACCGCTCGGAAAAAAGCAGCGGCGAAAACCAGGCCCACCGCAAAGAAGACTCAGACCGTCGCCGTCGCGAGCGCCCCTAAGAAATCGATTCAGCGCAATCCGCGTGTCGGCAATGAGCAGATCGCATCCATGGATTCGCAAACTCGTTCGGGAGGACAGTCAGGAGATTTGCAAGGACTGTCCGATATCGATCGCGCCGATTCCGAGAGCGTCGATGAGTTGCTTGAAGAGGGGAATGCTTTCGAAGCTGGCGTGGTGGAGGGCGTGGAAGAAGCCGGAGAGCGCGAGGGTAGCGAAGTTCATACCCGCGAGGTTCCCGAAGATGACGTGCCCGGCGAATACCTGGACGAAGAGTAGCTTTCGCCAAAGAAATCCGGACGGGCCGACGATACTCTAAATTTCGCTTGGAACGCTGAGGTTCGCGTTCAAATCGTCCACCGCAAGGCCGCGGCAAAGCGCAGCCCCACCGGCGATACCGGCATCCGCTCCATAGTGGGCCGCAACCAGCGGGATGTCCTGACAGTGTGAATTCACGCACCAACTGGGTAACCGGTTTCGTATCTCCCCAAAGAAAGGTCGCATCATCGAACCTGCGCCGCCGCCAATAATGATCACGTCGGGTTCGAGCAGATCCACGATATTTCCCAACCAGACAGTCAGGAACATCGCCGTCTCTTGCAGGACGGCTTTCGCCAAGGCGTCACCCGCGGCGTAAGCTCGTCCGACCATCTCGCTAGTGATGTGATCGGTACGGCCCACAGCCTGTTCCAGGATGGATGAGGAGCCTCCCGCGGCAATTTTCTCGGCAACCCGGCGAGCGATTGCCGGACCGGAAGCCAGAGCCTCGATGCATCCCAGCTTGCCACATCCACAGCGCGGCCCGCGATAGTCGATGGTGGTGTGGCCTCCCTCAGCCGCGGCGCCAGTACGGCCGTGATAGATGCGGCCATCGAAAACAATTCCGGTTCCGATGCCAGTGCCGATGGTCGTGCAGAAAACGTTCCGATAACCGCGACCTGCACCCCAAAGAGCCTCAGCTAAAGCAGCGGCGTTACCGTCGTTATCGAGCCGAACCGGCAAGTGATAGGTTTTCGATACTTCGGCAACGAGCGGAAAATTGCGCCAACCCGGAAGATTCGGAGGATTGACCACGACACCGCATCGAGGATCGAGCGGCCCTGGAGCGCAGATGCCAATGCCTGAAATCAAATCCTGGAACTGTGACTTGAGATTGGCTGTCGAGCGAACAGAATCAATCGCCGAAATCACAGCCGCTAAGCCGGCTGCGGCATCGCTTGCCACCATTGGCGTACGTACTTGGCCGCTGATTTCGCCGCAAGGACCTACCAAGCCGGCGGCTACCTTCGTGCCGCCAACATCCACGCCGATTATGTATGCATTCCCTGAGATTTGCGTCATGCGCGGTTGCGCGAAAGGGTCAAAATCGCCAGTCGCCGCCAGTTAATTCCGGAAGACTTGCGGCAACCAACAGCATACACCGCAGGTAGCTACTTGCCAGTATATGCCTGGACTCGGTTCATCGCGATAGCGCTTTTATGGATCGCGGGCAGCGTTTCGCCACAGAGTGACGTAACTGTCGGCAACAAGCGATTAATTACGTCATCCTTCAAAATGAACCCATCAGCCTGGCCCAGCGCGGCTTTTGAGATTTCGTCGTCGCTGGAAACTATGATAACCGGAACCGTCGGCTTTACCCGCTTGATTGCGTTTGCCACTTCGTCGCCAGTCATCTCCGGCATATTGTAGTCGACAAGCACAAGGGTAATCACGCACGTACGGGCGATCTCGACTCCGCGTCGCGCAGAGGAGGCAGTAAGCACCAGGTATCCGGATCTTTCGAGCAGGGCTCGATGATAGTCGAGCGCGCCCCGGTCATCGTCGATACACAGGATCGTTTTATCCGCTGCGTTAGACATTTGTTACCTCTATTACCTCTATTATGTGTCTAATGCGATTATCGACACCGTTTCGCGACGAAGATGGCGCGATTTGCACAGGTCTAGGGCAGAAGATTATACGACGACCCAAATCGGTGAATTGGGTCAAAACGGGTAATGGATAGCGGATCTCAGGGGATTCACCGAGGTCATAATCCGATCACCTTAATTCGGAAGCCGTACACTGTAGCCATTACGGCATCGGCCTCAAAAACTTATAACGAAAACAACGAGAAAGAGATCCCGGGCATTGAATCGCGCATCCAACCCCCTTACGACCGAGTGATGACGCGATGAGGAAAACTACGAAGTCGATCTTCGACGAGCAATACAGGGTTATCGCGATCGAGGGTGACTGCCTGCTCATCCGAGGAATTCTCAGCGGCAAAGTGCTGAAAATCACTAATCCTGAACCCCAGGCTCCTTTGAACCAGCGAGATTATCCGCCCGGGAAATTAATCGCATTAAGCGACCCGTTCACTGCTCCGCCTAATTAGCGCTGCACACTTTCGTGGGCTAGCCAAAAAATCCAGCCTAGCGCCAACATAGGCATCTCCTAAAGATCTCTCGCGCCAACCTCGCCTGAGAAGGGTTCTGTTCGATCACGTTCCTGTCGCTACGTATTGATCAAATGACGCACCGTCGGTTCTCCGGAAAGATAGCTGTATATTCGCCCTTCCAACTCACGGTCGGCCTGGGTTTGCCGCTCATGTTGACGCAGATGCTCTGCCCAGGAGTTCACCAAAAACATCTCCAGATAACGATCCGCGACTTCAGTATCGCGGAAGATTGCCCACCGATACGCACCGTCGCGACGCCGAATCCGACCATATTCATGCATTGCCTCCAAAAATTCTGCTGTACGCTTTGGCATGACAGCGTATTCAACGGTAACCAACACCGGTCCCTTCTCAGCATCAGACCCAACCTCCCCGATGACAACGGGCATGCGCCAGTGGTTCCACGGACTCAGATCCGCTGTCGAATCGGGAAGTCGCGCGAAAAGGGTAATTGCTGCGGTGGCGATTGTTCCCATTCCCGCGCAGACGAGTGCGGTTCCAACGCCTGAGCGTTGCGCGACGGCACCCCAAGCCGCGGTCCCGAGCGAATAACTTCCCTGATAAACCAGAATGAAGATCGCGAGGACTCGTGCTCTTACCCAATCAGGCGCCAAGTTCTGGACGAGGGCATTGATAAGGGAAATGAAAATGACCCACGCCGCACCGCCGACCAACATAACTGCAGCCAGCGTGCTCAATCTGTGCAACCGGCTCATCGCCAAAATCACGAACCCCAAGCTCACGACGCCTGTCGACACAATGGACTCCATCGCCCATCTGTCACGGGCGGACTGCATGACCAAGGCGCCGATGATTGCACCGCCGCCAAAGCAGCCAAGCAAGAGCCCATAGCCGGTTGCATGCTGATTCACGCTTCGAGAGACCGTCGGCAGCAGCGCGAAGAGTGCGCTGGAGAAAAACATGACTACACCCGTTCTGAGCAATACCGTCAGGATAGCGGGAGAGTGCCGGACGTATCGAATTGCCGCGACCGTAGCTCCCGAGAAAGATTCTGGCGGCGCACTCCTTTTGCGAACCGGCCTTTTCCATCTGGCGACAACAAGAATGACGCCGAAGAACGAGACGAAATTTGCGAAGAAGGCGGTGGCTACACCAGCAACCGATATGATCGCGCCAGCGAGCGCCGGCCCAACGGCTCGGGCGAGGTTGAATTCAATTCCGTTGAGCGCGGAAGCTGCTGCCAGGTCTTCCTTGGGCACCAATTCAGGGAGGATCGCACGCCATGCCGGCGTTTCGAACGCGTCTCCCGCCGAGAGCGCAAATGTGAGCACCAACAGTATCCATGGCGACATCACTCCAGCGATGGTCAGGATCGCTAGAAGCAACGCGATGCCCATCATCCATGACTCGGTGAAAAGAATCAGCTTGCGGCGGTCGAAGATATCGCCAGCGGAGCCTGCTGGAAGGGCCAGCAGAAAATATGGCAACGAAGCGGCAGTCTGCGTCAGCGCAACGTAAATCGGCCCGGCGCCGAGTGAGACCATCAACCATGCAGCGCCGACGTTCTGCATGAAAGCGCCGACGTCTGAAACGACGTCCGCGATTAGCAGATTGCGAAAAACCGTTACTCGAAGCGGTTGCCACAGATTTGGGGAAGTAGTCGGCTTCATTTCTCTGCGGGAGCTTCCTTGCCGCCCTGCTTGTTCCACCCGTGGAAACGCGACAAGTCACCCGCATTCCATGCCTCGCGCAATCCGGGTTTGCTCAAATCCCAGTCGGGACGGATCTCACTTGTCACGAGGCGCAGATCGTGCCAAAGGTCGATGACCGATGGACGGCCCCAGAACCAGTAGCCGTTATAGATGCTGTGGATCATGAGGCCTGGCTTGAGCACGAGCGTATGCGGGATCATCGGATTGTGCTCGAGGTCGGTGTACTCGTGGATGTCGAGATCCTTCTGAACCGTTCGCTCGGGGTCCGAAAGAAAAGTCCACTGGGCTCCGACTGACGCACGGAACTCCTGCAGAGTATGGTGATCGTCGGTTGCGATCGTGGCGATCTGAGTGTACGCCACTGCGATCTTCGGATAGAACGCAGCGAGTTCCAAATGCTGCTGGTGCTCCTTTGGACAATAGTGTCCGCGCGCCAGTGTAAGGATGAGCGGATCATCACCCTGCAGCTCGCTGAGCTTGCGCGGTTTGTCGGTGTGATCGGGCAGTTCGTAGTCGGGGAAAATACCTCCGGGCACAATATCAGAACGCATGATTGGACTCCTATCCAAGCGACCGTTTTCCTGGAGCCTACCACACGCTCACGTGAAATCTTTTGGTCGCAGTCACCTAGAGAATGTGGCCCAGCAATCTGACATAGGCGTCATTAACAATATGCTAGCGCAAAAACCCCTAGCATTTCGTTCGGCGGTCAAGGCTAGACTCGACACAAAATGTGGGACCAAAATGTGGGAACAGACGGGACGTTCACTAGTTTTTTCGCGCCCAGTCTGGAACCGCGCCCGTTAGCTGCTTCGTCGATCAATCACCCCAATAACTTGCCCACGAGCCAGTAATCGACACTGAACTTTCCCGGGCCGGAGCAGATTAGCCAGATAAAGAAGAGCACGTACAAGACTTCCGGAAGGTAGAGGAAATCGTCGAGCCAGCTAAGCGGCGAAAGTCCTTTAGGCAAGGTGGCAATCGCGCTGGTCAGGGTGGCGACGGTCATATCGATCAATAAAGCCACGGAGGCCGGAGTCGAAAGAAACCCCACGGTCACCAAGGATCCGCCAACGAACTCGACACCCGCCACGAAATAAGCTGTCTGGCGGGGAAACGGGACTTTGGCCTTAACAAGTGTGTCGTAAACAGGTTTCGTGCCGCCGGCGACAAACAATTTGTTTCCCCCGGAGATTGCGAAGAACAGCCCGATCGAAACGCGTACCAGCAGGATGGCGTATTGTTCCAAATCGCCGCTACCCTGCAGCGCAAACTGGACCAACCGTTTCCAATCCATCTTTTGTCCCTCCATCGCCGAAAATGGCGGTGTCGTTAGCCAGTTCTCGCGCCTCGGTATTAAGGAGCAATTAGCATTTGGCTACCAGCGTGTGCCTAAATGCTAATTGCTAACGGTTGTCCATCCGTTCGACCCATTGAGCGCGAAATGCAGGGGCCACGAATGGATCCGCGAAGTACTGCGTTTCCCGCGCCACCTTGTCGCCCTCGAACTCCATGATGCTCACGGTGTAGGACGGCTTGCCGTCATAAGTCAGGATGAATTCCGTAACCCAAAGATCGCCGCTGCCAATGATTCGTCGAACTGTAAACCGCTTTTTATTCGGCTGACTGGCGCGTTGGCCCTGTATGTTGTGTCGACCGCGGGTTCGCTCGCCTGATTGCGGATATTCCAGCACCGCGTCCTCGTGATAGATGAGGTGCTCGGTTTCAAAATCGTTGGCATCGGACGCCGCCCAATGCTGATCCAGCGCCGCACGAATCGCTTGATCTCGCACTCCGGAAGACGGCTCGTTCTCTTGCTGATCGTTCATCTTGAGCTTCCAATGCGACGAGGAGCTAAATGATTAGCAGAATCGGAGTGTGTAGATCGTCACGTCGCCCCTTTCTCCAATCACCCATGCTCGACACCCGTCGGGTCTCAAACTCGCGACTAAGGAGGAAATCCGTCCGACATCCATTTGGCGAATAGTTCAATCCGAGATTGCTGCCAAGGACCTTCTCCTCTTGCTGGTGGGGGTGGCATCACGGCGCCACCGATTCCACGAATGCGATCGTAGATGGCGCCCGCGTGCTTTTTGACGTCATCGTAGCTTCCCAGGTTAAACGCTTTACTCATGCCTTGAATGTCTCGCTCCGTAAAGAGCGGGCGGATGTCGATTTGAAAGCTCGCGGTTTTCATCGTTGCCTCACAGGTGTTGGATTATACGGAAACTGCAATCTTGTGGCGGACGCGTCATCCCTCGATATCGAATTGTCCTACGCCTACCAGCGACGAGCCGGAGCGGCGCCATCCACGTTAAGAATCTCTCCGCTCACATGACCTGCCTGCGTCAGGTAAAGAACAGCATCGACAATATCCTTATACCGTAGCCCTTTTCCTGGCTGGCTGCACCGTCGATTCGTTGGGATCATTGCGGTGCATCGGTGTATCCACCTCGCCAGGAGCCACGGCATTAAAGCGGATGCCATCGTTTGCGTACTCGGTTGCGAGATTCCTGGTCGCTGAATTCAACCCACCCTTCGTAATCACCGAAACGGAGCCATTTACACCGGCGATTGGCCGGTCCGCAAGCGAGGCGGTGATGCTCACGACGCACCCCGATTTCTGTTTCAGCATCTCTTTCACAGTGCGCTGGGTGATGTAGAAGAATCCAAGCAGATTAGTTGAGACGAGGACGTCGAAATCCTCGGTAGTGAAGTCGAGGAAAGGGTTGGTTAGGAAGATACCAGCGTTATTTACCAAAACATCGATGGTTCCGAAGTTGTTGATTGCCGCTTCGACCACCTGGGCAGCCGTTTGCTCCTTGCCGATATCGCCATCGACGAGAACAAGGCTGCTTGAGGTGGTCAGCTTTCGGTTGGCTTCGCGAGAGGTTGCGACAACGTTATAACCTTCTTCCAGAAACCGTTCGACTAAACCCGAGCCTATACCTCCCGACGCTCCGGTTATGATTGCTGTTTTCTTGCCTGCCATAAATAACTTTCCGTTCTGAAGGTTCAAACCCAATACACGGCTGGGTCACTGGCCTTTCAAGCGGCTTTATCCCGCGCGACGCGCCACGCCTTCTCCACTGGAAGAACCTACAAATCCTTGCACCAACGCGGCGATTTGATCTGCGGCTGTGTCCAATGCGAAATGACCGCCGTCAACAATGTGAACTTCAGCGTTTGGCACATCCTTGCGGTAGCGCTCTGGCTCGCCGGAGTCGAACGAAAGTTCGTACTTGCCCCAGATCACAAGAAGGCGTGGCTGCTTCTCGCGCATCCATGCTTGCCATTTCGGGTAGGCGTCCACATTGGTTCGATAGTCGTAGAACAGATCGCTTTGAATCTCGGCTTGGCTGGGCTGGCTGAGAAAGGCGAATTCATCGGTCCACAGATCCGGGTCGTAGCGATCGAGGTTCGGATCGTTTCCAATGTGGCGCGTCCGTGTTGTCGGCAACGACAGGAGGTTAGTTCGCAGCGCGCTTTCGTTGGCGGCGCGATCCGCCCAAAACTCGCGCCGCGTCTTCCAATTCGCACCTAGTCCTTCGTTGTGCGCCACAGCGTCCTGGACGATGAGAGCCTCAATACGGTTGGGGTGCGAAAGCGCCATGCGGAAACCGACCGGGCCGCCGTAGTCCTGCATGTACGGCGTATAGCGCGAGAGTCCTAGCGCTTCGGTGAAATGATTCATGATCTCGCCGTAGTGATCGAACGTGTAGGCGAATTGTTTTGGATCCGGCCAAGCGCTGTGTCCGAAGCCAGGATAATCCGGGGCAACCAGATGATAGCGATCGGAGAGCCGGGCGAACAGTGGCTCGAACATTCGCGAAGAAGATGGAAGTCCGTGCAGCAGAAGAAGTGTCGGGGCGTCTTTCGGACCTGCCTCTCTGTAGAAGATGGAAAGCCCATCGATCTGTATCGTGCGATAAAAAGTTGGGTGCTTCATGGTTTGTTCCTCTCGTCGGTCCTCGACTTGGGGTTCATCGACATGGGCGGCGTTACAAGGATTCCAGCATGACAGAAATCGTCGCATCGAGAAAGCCGCAAACTTCTACGATGTCAACCTCGCGGAAACGTCGTGGCACGACCTGGGCGTTCATCCTCAGAAGAATAGAAGAGAGGCCGCCGCCAAAGGTGCTACGGCTCGCGAACGCAGAGCGCAAAGTTAGGAGTCCACTGAGTAGCGAGATTGATCCAATAATCCGACATCGAAAGGATTACCAAATGGACGGCACAAATGGACCGAAAGATGCCACAGGCGTGACCGCTCCCGTCGCGTCGAACACGCCTGAGTCGAACACACTTAGCGTGAACGTTTTTACTGCCCCGGGAAAGGCTATGGTTGGCGAGCGGCCAAAGTCCTTCGGAGAAGCCCTCGGCTTTGATCCGATCACCTCGACTTTAATCTTCGGCGAGTACGACGCGGTGCTGGTGGACGCGATGGGGACAGTGGCTGAGGCCGAGGCTCTCGCGAATTGGGTTGCTCTACACAACCGCAACCTGGAAACCATCTATATAACGCACGCCCATTTCGACCACTTCTACGGTCTGAGCATTCTGCTCGATCGTTTCCCGGGCGCTCAGGCGATAGCAACGCCTAAGGCGTTGAACGCCATGCAGATGTCTTTCACTCCCACTGTGGAGCGGCTAGCCCGCCGGATGTTTCCTGGGCAAGTGCCCACGAAGTTGGTTCCACCTCAGCCCTATGAGTGCGACACGTTCACTCTCGAGGGGCAGGAATTGCGCATCATCGAGCAGGGCCGCACCGATAGTCCCGATTCAACGTCTCTATATGTTCCATCGATCGGCCTGATCGTCGCTGGCGACGTTGTGTACAACCAATGCCGCATGTACGTCGGCGACACCACCCCCGAGAGCCGAAAGAATTGGATCGCGGCGCTGGACCGGTTAGCGGCGCTCAATCCGACGACAGTTGTCGCCGGTCACAAGAAGCCGGGCGCGCCCGACTCTCCCTCGACAATTCAGGACACTAAGCGTTACCTGCAGGACTTCGATCGGCTGCAGAAAACCGCGAAGTCCGACCGGGAGCTGTTCGACCAGATGACGGAGCTGTACCCGCATTGGGTAGCCAATCAGTCGTGGCTGATGTTCGGATTCCCGCAGCCATAAGCCACATCAACGGCGGTGACCCGCCCCTGCGCACTTTGGAGGGAGCCGCAGACAGGAAACAGACGCGATTTCAAAAGGAGAACAAAATGACAACAAAAGGAAAAGTCCTGGTACTAGTCTCGAGCGGTCATGGCTTGCCCTTGAAAGATGGCGGGTGTTACAAGGGCGCTGGCTACTACCTCAACGAACTGACGGTTCCGGTTCGCGCCCTGATGAAAGAGGGCTACGAAATTACCTTCGCCAACCCTAAAGGCAACACGCCGCAATTGGATGTCAATTCAGCGATAGCCCAGTTCTTCGGTGGGGACGAGGCTAAGCTTCAGGACTATCTAAAATTCCGCGACAGCCTGACTGGGCTCAAAAATCCAACTCGTATCTCGGATGTCGTCGCATCAGGCCTGGACCAATATGACGCTGTTTTCGTCCCCGGCGGCCATGGCCCGATGATCGACCTTCTCGATGATCCCGACGCGGGCACCGTGATGCGACACTTTCATAAAACATCCAAGCCTACGGCCGTGCTCTGCCATGGCCCGATTTCACTGCTCTCGGCGCTTCCGAATTCGAAGGAGGTAGTCGCCGCGCTGGCGGCGGGCGATGCCGCTGGAGCGCACGCAAAGGCGCAGGGTTGGATCTATGCTGGATATAAGATGACTATCTTTTCGACAGCGGAAGAGCAGCAGCGGGAGCCGCTTGAGATTGGTGGTAAGGTTCTCTTCTACCCGGACTTCGCCTTGCGTACGGCGGGCGGTG
>Ga0307476_10000044_pt1 | contig 135657 bp, 132 predicted proteins | sample atmos_gasesECM2C_2_FD_203314 | JGI IMG/M metagenome (GOLD analysis project Ga0307476, IMG submission 203314) | Hardwood forest soil microbial communities from Morgan-Monroe State Forest, Indiana, United States - atmos_gasesECM2C_05 | ecosystem: Environmental > Terrestrial > Soil > Temperate... | reverse complement strand
GAGATTGAAAAGCTTACGAACCTGCCTTTCATCAGCGCTCCCAACAAATTTACGGTGCAGGGTGCGCATGATGCTCTCGTCCAGCTCTCCGGCACGCTCCGCACTCTCGCGGTCTCGCTCTACAAAATTGCCAATGACATTCGGCTGATGTCCTGTGGTCCGCGCGCAGGCTTCGCCGAGTTGGTGATCCCTGCGAACGAACCCGGCTCGTCGATCATGCCGGGCAAAGTGAACCCGACCCAGGCCGAGGCGCTAACCATGATTGCGGTCCAGGTTATGGCCAATGATGTGGCCGTGGGCTTCGGCGGCGCGGGCGGATACCTGGAGATGAACGTCTATAAGCCGCTCATCATCTTCAACGTGACTCACTCGGTCACGATAATGACCGACGGATGCACTAACTTCCGGAAATTCCTCATCGAAGGGACAAAACCAAACATGAAGAAGATCAAAGAATATGTGGATCGCTCTTTGATGCTGGTGACCGCTCTCTCGCCCGTCATTGGCTACGACAAGTCGTCGAAGATTGCGCACTATGCGCTAGATAACGACCTCACGCTCAAGCAAGCCGCACTGAAGCTGGGATTTGTCACGGAAGACGAGTTCGACCGTGTCGTCGATCCAGCGAAGATGGTCCACCCGTACGTAGCAAAAGCCAGCTGAGAAACAATTGTAGTTTCTGCCGATACGGCACCGAAGAACACGAAGGAGAAGAACATGACGACCAATAAGCGCGGAATTGAATTGCTTCACGATCCATCCCTCAATAAGTCCACAGCCTTTACCGAGGCCGAAAAACAGGCCCTCGGAATCGTTGGCCTGGTGCCCGATGTGACCGAGACCCAAGATCTGCAGTTAAGCCGGGTGATGGTGCAACTCGGCCACAAGAACACGGACCTCGATCGCTACATTTACCTGGTCAATTTGCTCGACCACAACGAAACCCTCTTTTATCGGACTGTCATGTCGGACCCGGCTCGCTTTCTGCCGATCGTTTACGACCCAACCATTGGGGAAGCTTGCCTAAAGTTCGGCCATATTTACCGCCAACCGCGCGGCATGTATCTATCGATCACTCGACGCGGCAAAGTGAAGGAGATTTTAAGAAACTGGCCCCAGAAGGATGTCCGGTTTATCTGCGTCACCGACGGCGGCCGCATCCTTGGCCTCGGAGATCTTGGCGCCAACGGCGCCGGCATCCCCATTGGCAAGCTGCAGTTGTACACCGCCTGCGCCGGCGTGCCGCCGCAATATCTGCTCCCGATGTACCTCGATGCGGGAACTAACAATGAGCAGTACCTACATGACCCCCTGTACTTAGGGATGCGCAAGACTCGTCCGTCCACTGAGGATCTCTATTCTTTCGTCGACGAATTGGTCGAGGCGGTGCAGGAGGTATTCCCGAAGTGTTGCATTCACTTCGAGGATTGGACGGGGGTAGATGCCGTGCATTTGCTCCAGCGCTACCGCGATAAGTACTGCGTCTATAACGACGACGTGCAAGGCACAGCCGGGATTACTCTCGCTGGAATGATTAATGCGGCCAAGCTCAAGGGCACGAAGCTAAAAGATGAAAAATACCTGTTCCTTGGTGCGGGTTCGGCTGGCATAGGCCTTGCTAACCTGCTTTGCTCGGCACTGGTCGCACAAGGCCTGACGCTCAAGGGAGCGCAGTCGCGCGTCTACATGTTTGACATCAACGGCCTTCTGGAGTCGAGCCGCAAAGACCTTGTCGATTTCCAGAAGCCGTACGCCCATCAGCACGCGCCGACCCGGGATTTTGTCGCCGCTATCGAGAGTATTAAACCAACGACGATTATCGGCGTGAGCACGATCGGCGGAGCGTTCACGCAGAAAGTTGTCGAGACAATGGCGACGATCAATGAGCGGCCGGTAGTCCTTGCTCTCTCCAACCCAACCGAGCATGCCGAGTGCAGACCGGAACAAGCCTATACCTGGTCGAAGGGCAAAGCGATCTATGCGGCCGGCGTGCAGTTTGAGCCGGTCCACTACAAGGGCAAGACCTTTTTGCCGGGACAAGCGAACAACTTCTACATATTCCCGGCGGTTGGGATGGCGATCTTCGCCACGCAGGCGAAGCGCGTGACCGACGAAATGTTTATCGAGGCCGGCCAGGCCGTAGCGGATCAAGTGCCGGCCGATCTACTGAGCCAAGGTCTGCTTTACCCGCTGCAGTCAAATATTCTCGAGACCGAGATTCAGACTGCCGCGCGCGTTGCGAAGCTGGTCTTCGATGCGGACCTCGCCCGCGTCAAGCGTCCCGCCGACATGGTTGCGTTCATTCGTGAGCAGGTCTACAAGCCGGAGTACCGGACAGAACCAGCACTGGTGGGCGCAGTAGCGTAAGGTGACTCGCGAATGGACAACGACAAACATATGGCAAAGCTTGCAGTGACAATACCATCGTCCCTTGAAGCCGCGGTGCGGGACCTTTCAACGCAACGCAAGACTTCGCTGGACGGTCTTGTGAGCGCGGCGCTGAGTGAATACGCGCACTCTTCGCCGCGTCGCATGTACCAGATTTCGACTTCGACTGCTCTCGTCGAAGGCGCCTATTCTGGTTCTGTCTCGTCCTCTAGTCTCTTGGAACATGGTGACTTTGGCGTCGGCACTTTTGAAGGGCTCGATGGCGAGATGGTCATTCTCGACGGCGAGATATATCAAGCTGCAGGAAGCGTACGACGCCGATCGGATGACTTTCTCGTCCCTTTCGCCTCCATAACACACTTCCGCGAGGACGCGGTTGTTCAAATTGAAAAGGCCGCAGGTTTGAAGGACACTGAACTGGCCTGCGACCCATATCGTGTCTCTGAGAATCTGTTTTATGCCCTGCGGGTGGATGGCGTCTTTGACGCCGTACATGTACGTGCAGTGCATCCTGTTCCGCAAGGACGGCGAACACCATCGGAGCGAGTTCGTGGATTTAGCGCCAGTGGTTATCCTGGGCACAGCGGCTGCTCGCACCAAGAAATATTCGCCTGACAAGCGCCGTAACCGTTCTCAGCGCGGCGGATCCCGTCCGCATCTTTCAGGAATTCGCCACGCTGGACCTGATCTCCCATGGGCGTGCCGAGATCGTTTGCAGGACGAGGTTCGTCAATCGAAGTCTCTCCGCTCTTCGGTTTCGATCTGGACGACTACGACTCGCTCTTCTCAGAGAAGCTGGATCTTCTGCTCAAGATTCGCGAGGACGCGCATATTAGCTGGACTGGCAAGCACCGAGCACCCCTTACCGGTCAGGCGGTCTACCCGCGTCCGCTGCAAAATCCGTTGCCCGTTTGGATCGGTGTCGGGGGAACTCCCGAATCATTCGTTCGTGCCGTGGTCTTCGGCGGCGTCGCGGCAGCGCTAGATGTCGCCTGAACGTCGGAATGACCACGGGAAGACACATACCCATCCCTTCGGGTAAGACCAATTAAAGATCAGCCATTGTGGGCAGCGCGTTTTCGATGCCCCAGTGACTTCACTGACTTTGGCAACGCTGTTGCTCACCAGAACCGTGCGCGGAACATCAGCGGATCGGCAACATTCCGAGCACCAGGCTCCAGCGCATGGCTCGGAGCGGATTGTCCAGAAGCGAAGGCGTTTCCGTAGCGTGAATTTGCCTCCAGGATTCAAGATGGACCGCATGACGCACCACGATCATGAACCAGTCTGTCAGCATGCCGGCCACAGCATGTTGGGAACCCAGGGAGGTCAGGACCGTCACGCGGGGCACTCCGTCGCCATGTTTCGCGACAAGTTTTGGTTGAGCTTCGCTCTCACCATTCCTGTGGTCTTTTGGTCGACCGATGTCCAACATTGGCTTGGGTACAACGCACCTTCCTTCCCCGGCTCGAAGTTGATCCCCGCTGCCCTCGGAACGGTCGTCCTCATGTACGGTGGCCTAGTCTTCATCCGCGGGGCATGGGGCGAACTCGTCGATCACCAGCCCGGCATGATGACGCTCATCAGCCTGGCAATCATCGTCGCTTTTGGCACGTCGCTCGCGGGGACTTTTGGCCTGTTCGAAGTCGAGGTCTGGTGGGAGCTCTCGTCTCTCATCACCATCATGCTCCTCGGCCATTGGCTGGAGATGCGGGCTATTTCCCAGGCTCGTGGCGCACTCAATGCACTCGCTGCCCTTCTCCCGGACACTGCCGAACGCGTAACGGGCACGGAGACCAAAACCGTTCCGCTCTCTGATTTGCAGGTGGGTGACATTGTCCTCATCCGGCCCGGAACCCGTATCCCGGCGGATGGCACGGTCGTCGAGGGCACCGCCGATGTTGACGAATCGCTAATCACGGGCGAGTCCCGAGCTGTGTCGAAGGATCCTGGGGCTGCTGTTATCGCAGCCACTGTCGCTAGCGGTGGAAGCCTTCGAGTTCGCGTCACGGCAGTCGGGGAGCAAACCGCTCTGTCCGGAATCATGCGGTTAGTCGCGGCTGCGCAAGCTTCTGGGTCTCGCGCCCAAGCTCTTGCCGATCGCGCCGCAGCAATCCTCTTTTACGTGGCAGTCGCATCCGGTGTGATCACGTTAGCTTACTGGTGGTTTTCGGGAGACAAGGTACATGCTCTGATCAGAACGGCAACCGTACTCATTATTGCTTGCCCACACGCCCTGGGATTGGCAATTCCGCTCGTGATTGCAATCTCGACATCGCTTGGGGCTCAGAATGGCCTTCTCATCAAGGATAGAGTCGCGCTTGAACGCGCCCGGAATTTGGATGTGGTGATTTTCGATAAGACCGGAACACTCACACGAGGATCCCCTGCATTGTCGGGCGTTACGGTTACGCCTGGCAGTAACGAAAATGATGTGCTTACCCTGGCTGCTTCCGTCGAAGCGAACTCCGAACACCCGCTCGCGAAAGCAATCGTGACCGAAGCCAGGCGGCGGAACCTACCAACATTGCATGCTGCGGATTTCGAAGCGCTACCCGGCAGAGGGGCACAGGCACGCGTCGACGGCAAGAGCATCATTGTCGGCGGGCCGCGCCTGCTGGCCGAAGGCAAGATAACGGTGTCCCCCGAAGTCGAAAAGTTGACCGCCGGATGGGCGTCAGAGGGAAAAACGGTTCTCTATGTCGTCGCCGAAGGAGGACTGCTGGGCGTTTTCGCTATTGAGGACGAGATTCGGCCCGAATCCCCTGAAGCCGTCACGGAGCTTCATCGGCTTGGTATCCGCGTCGCAATGATTACCGGAGATTCGAAGACGGTCGCCGATTCGGTCGCCCGCCGCATTGGCATAGATGACGTCGCAGCCGAGGTCCTTCCAGCCGACAAGGCTTCCGCAGTGAAGCGCTTTCAATCGGGCGGCAAGAAGGTCGCAATGGTTGGTGATGGTGTGAATGACGCGCCAGCCCTGGCGACCGCAGATGTCGGAATCGCCATTGGAGCCGGAACCGACGTAGCCATTGAATCAGCCGGAATTGTGCTAGTGCGCAGCGATCCGCGGGACGTCGTCGGAGCGATCGAACTATCTCGTGCTGCCTACAGAAAGATGATCCAGAATCTGGTTTGGGCGACCGCTTATAACGTTATAGCAATCCCGATCGCAGGGGGCCTTCTCGTCGGGTGGGGAGTTGATCTGCCCATGAGCATTGGGGCAGTCGCCATGAGCGCTTCCACTATGATCGTGGCTGTGAATGCACAGTTGCTTCGGCGACTGAATTTGCGGGGTGCGGCCCATTCGCTGGTCACTAGCCCAGTTGGCCTAGCGCATGCACCGAGCGGATAAGCTCAAAGAAAGTGATCTCTTAAAACTTAAGCTATTGATTCCGCGAGAGAACCATGACTCGGCTGAAAAGATTGACCCGTGGCAAAACTGCTGGGGAAGCGGCGCTGTTTCCCATTCGATCGTCCGTAACCTGCAACTTTCCGCTTGTAATTCTGCAGCTCCGACGGATTTGCGTCAGATCACTGCGCGAGAACAGGCTTCGAGTCCGGTCTACGAAGCGGCCGTTGAAGCAATCCCCTACAGACGGTAGCAGATCTCCTGAACTAGCCAAGCTCTGTTTTCGGCTCATCCCAAAACCGCGTGTATCGCTTTCCCAACTCCAGCGTCGTCTCGTACTTCTCGGGATCGTTCTGTTTCAGGCAGAGCAACTTATAAACCGTGTCCACGGCCTGCTTCATGATGTTCTTCATCTCGGCTTGCGTTATGTGCGAGTATCCTGATTTTCCAGCGCAAGTGGGACACTCTTTTCCCGCGTGAACATCTTCGATGGGGCCGTTGCGGAACGCCAATGCGACAATGCTCTTGGCTTCTGTTGCTAACTCTAGGTCTAACATCATCCTTTGCTTGGGCATCGGTGTCTCTTAGACTCGAAATCATACCCACACCAACGGCAGGGATGCCAATCGGCAGCCTTCTCAAGAGGACTTGCCGACTTTGATTGTTCGCACGTAACGGTCGGAAACTCCTGAACGAGAACCCAATTTGGGAAAGTTTGCCTTCCGGTGAACTCTGTTGGCGCGTGAGAATGACGGAAAAAGAAGGGGTCTGTTACAATTTTACCCACGGGGCATGGACAGATGCTCCGGGTGGTGGGTTCGCTTAGGAGGCTGCAAAGGTTGACTTCCTTACAGTTTCCTGTCGATAAAACCCCGGAATACGGTTATATGGGGTGGAAACGGTTGACGCAGGCGACTCTATGGAGAGTAAGAAAAGACAGGAAAATCAAGGGTTTCCAGCTAACCCGATGAAAACAAGTAGGGGACGTAGTTCAGTTGGTTATCGCGTTGGGAAGTTCGGAAGAGGAGGAACTGATGATGAGTTAGAGAAACCTCTTAATCCAGTCTAGCGGGTGCAAATCCCGTCTGATCAAAGTCGAGCAGACAGATCAGTAGCGAGTCTTGCCATTCACCGGGCGACTGGTGGGTGCGAAGCGTAGACAGCAAGGAAGCAGGCCGTGAGGATTCAGCTCCGAAATCTGAACATTGTTGCGATGCCGACGCCGTTAACCTAGCGGAAGGCAGCATCTGGCAGCGACCGCTACGGCGAGGTCGTGCTGGAGTCGCCGGAGTCCCTAGCCCGGGGCATGCTTCCAAAGAGATTGGCCGGGAACCCAAGAGAGCTCCCCATCTCCTCCCACACCAAGAGGAACGCCTCTTACATTGGGAGGTACGTGATCCCGAGGGTCGACCGGAGGGATCACGGAGAGATGGCGAGCAGTCTTACGACCCCATAGTACCGGTGAAGGTGGGGAACCGCAGGGCTTGAGCAAGCGGCCGACGAGAAACAATGCGATCACGGAGATACTGAATCGTAGCCAGGGCAGGACGAACTCGGGTAGCAAAGAGACCGTCCGTTTACAGGAACAACATAGATAACGGCGAATGCGAAGGACTCCGTTGAAAGTGACATCCACCAGGGTGCGGCAGTAGAACCCATGCCCGGTCAAAGGTCGTTTGGCGCCGCATTGCGGGCAATGGTCTGGACGGTAGCGATTGGGATCGGCGATCTGGTCCAAGTAATGCTGGATGGAGCCGGCGAATGGATGTAGCATTTGCATTGCAAGCCTTCCTGGGAGTGTCAGACTCCCTGGTTTGGTCTCGCGGAGGGCTCGGTGGTTCCTGGACAGAAACTAGCCGAGCCTTCCACCGCTCGACATCCTACATCGACGTTTCCGAACGCTGGTCGCGAAAGTGGCCACGCCCTCATCGCGCTCTAGCTAAGCTAGAGGCGCATCGGCTCGATCGGTTGAGGTTCCACGTCCATCGATCTCAGTGTCGAATTCCGACCTTCGGCTCAGTCGCCAAACTGGGAGAGTACACATTTCAGATTGGGAAATTGAGCTTCTTCAACTGCGATGCGAATCGCGGGTCGTGGTGCAAGCTCTTCAGCAGGGGATCTACTTTGGTTTCGATGAGACCGGCATTACGTTGGACATAAGCTCGGTCGAGCCACTCGAACGCTTCGTCGGACTGATTCCGGAACGCATAAACCCCGGCGATCTCGTACGTATTCTGTGGGAATTTATGAATTAACTCACGTAATGCGTCGTCCGACTCCTTTTTCCGACCAAGCGCGTAGTACGCAATCGCATACAAATATGCCCGTTGGTGATCATAGCGAACCAGCTTGATTTCAGGCAATGCATCTTGCGGCCGCCCCTGCAGCACATAGATTTGGCTTAACATACTATCGCCAGGCCAAACATCGGGGTTCAGTTCAAGGGCCTTCTTTATATCCGCCGCAGCCTCGTCTAGCTGCCCCATAAAAAACTCGGTCTCTGCAAGACGCTCCCAACTATCTGCATTAAGCCGATCCAAGTCAACCGCTCGGCGGTCCAATTGAAGAGCTTCGTCAAGGCGACCGAGCATGGCTGCCGAGGAAGCAGCGCCCCTTACCGCTTCGGGATTTCCGGGTTCGAGTTCAACCGCCCGCTGGTAGGAATAATCCCCTCCAACCCAATCGAAGTCGAGCTGTTGCTTTATCCGTCCCATTTGGCTATGGGCCTCTGCCAGGTTCGGGTTCAGCGCTAAAGCTCGCTCAACTGCTTCACGCGCAAGCCGGTAACCCTCCTCAGTGGGAATAAGACCTCTCATGCCTTGCCACTTGCGTACCCGAGACAATCCGACCCAAGCCAACGCATACGAGGGATCGAGTTGCGTCGCTCGCTCGTAGTACTTTCCAGCCGTCTCCGTGTCTTTGTCGGTGTTCCGCTCAAAGAAGTAGTACCCCTGTAAGTAGGCATCGAAGGCTTCCGGCTTAACTGAGTGCGACTGCCTCAACTCTGCTTGTCGCTGCGAAGTCAAATGCAGCTTGATCTCATCCGCAACCGCCTTGGCGACATCGTCCTGGACTCTCAGGATATCCCCCGCCGGGTAGTCGTAATCCCTTGCCCACAGGTGAGTTTGATCCTTCATCTGAATCAGCTGAGAGGTAAGGCGTATGTGATCTCCGCTTTCGCGGAGGCTGTTTTCCAGCACATATTGCACAGAAAGATCGCGTCCGATCTGGTCCAGGCGCGCGTCCTTGTGCTTGTACCGCATCACGGATGTTCGCGCGATCACACCCAGCCTTTCAGGGTTGAGCCGGCTTAGCTGTGAAATCGTTTCCTCGGTGAGACCGTCCGCGAGGTATTCCTTGTTTGGATCGCCGGTGAGATTTTCAAAGGGCAGCACGGCGAGCACGATTCTTTGCAGTTTCGGGGCTCCAGCGGACCGAAAGTGCCGCCACAACACAAAAACTATGCCCACCAAAACAACGGCTGATACGAGCAACATCGCAGGCGTCGACCGACGCGGTTTTGTTCGTCGCTGAGACGTCCTCGCATCGATGCTGATTGGGCCGGCACCGTCCTGGCGCTGATCTCGGTCCTTCTCCAAAGCTGTTCCTGGCACTGATTCCAGGTACTCGATCGGGACTGCTAGTCGATAGCCACGTCTCGCCAATGTCTCGATGTACCGACGCTTATCGGCCGAGTCCCCCAGCGAGCGGCGTAGGGCTTGAATCGTCGTGTTGATGCCGCGGTCGAAATCCACGACCGTATCGTCCGCCCAAAGCCTGTTCTTGATCTCCTCGCGCGTGACAATTGCTCCCTTTCGTTCAAGGAGCATCAGCAGCACCTGAAACACTTGCTCTCTTAGGACAATCTTCTGATTGGGATCGGCCGCCTCTGTCGAGCGCAGCTCGCCACTGGTAGCGTCGAGCTCAAAAGCTCCTAACCGAACCCGTCGCAATGGCGTTGTCGGGGTGGGGCGCGGATCGGGATCGTCCTTGGAGAATCGCGAAAGCACGGCCATTCAACTCGAAGTCCTCGGCTCTCGATATTAGCACCCGAAGACCGCCCTACAACACCATTGAGAATCAATCACTTGCTCATTCCGCTTAGATTTTACCGGCAAATGATCGCGGTTCCATTTACACGTCCTGGCTCATGCGTTATGCCGAGTGGGTGGAAGACGTCCCGAGGCGTTCGGCGAGACGCACTATCGCATTAATGACCTCGGAGGGAGACCAGGTCAACGCAGGTCAAGGTTTTGTTCGCCATCAATACGAGGACCCGGGACCATGACCACAATCACTTCAAATTACACCGAAGCCCCAACGAACCTTGGGGCGTCTTGTTGAAAGGAGACACACTATGACGCAAACAGCAATCCCGACGAACGCCAGCGAACAAAAATTCGATCGGGGCACTGGAACTGGTGAGCCGACCGCCGAGATAGCCCGACTGCTCAACTTAATGAAGCAGGTGGACGACGCTTTCAATCGCAGAGACTATCACCGTTTTCTGGAACAGTTACACAGCGAAGACGTTAAGGTCATCCAGTTCGGTTCGGAAAGCACGGTCGGTCGGCCACCGCATCGTAACGTGATCGAGGAGACCCTCGCGGCTTTCCCTGATATGCGCGTCCACAACGACCCCTATGATGTTCAGTTTGGCCAGGGTCAGTGGACGGTAGCAATGGGAAGGGTTAGCGGCACGTTCACCAAACCAATGCAAGCGCCCGACGGCGGGACGATAGCACCCACCGGAAAGCGCTTTGAAACGTTCTTCACCACTATCGCCAAGTGGGAGAATGGCCAGATTGTTGAAGAATACGTGATGCTCGATCCGCGCGACATCATGAAACAAGTCGTGCCGTAGCTGACGCTCGGCTTTCGCGAAAAGACCTGCATCATCACAATCACCGGAATATCGGCCGCGAAGCCGCGCGGACAATCGCTTTAGAAGGGCGGATCATGGTCGGGATCACAGTGGCCACGCAACCTGAAACAGCAGTTGAAGAAAGAGAGGGTTTGGCAATGAACGCGAACGAAGCAGCAGTTCGGAACGCATATCAGGTGGCGGAACGAAAGGATCTCGCAGGGTGGGTTAAATGCTTCACCGAAGACGGAACATTTACAGATGAATCGATCGGGGTCACCTACCGCGATAAGCAACTCAGTCAGCCGGTCGAGATTTACGCGGCCGCATTTCCCGACATGCATCGCGAGTTGTACCGGCCTTTTGTCGACGGAGATACGGTCATCGTCGAGTTGGCACTACAGGGAACGCAGAAGGGGCCACTGAAATCGCCTCTGGGGAACATCCAGCCGACGGGCAAACGGATGGACGCGCCGTGTTGCGACGTGTTTCGCTTGAAAAACGGCAAGATTCAATCCTTCAACTGCTACCCCTCGGGAACGGTGATCTTCGCGCAGCTGGGCGTGCTGTCGAATATTGAAGCAGCCATCGTTAGATCGTAAGTCGCGCGTTTCGCATGTGCTACGCAACGATAGTGACTTTGCCTCGACGCAATACCTTAAGTCGTCGAACCTGAATATCACTGTGGGGAGGGAGCGTGAATACGCATGCTTTGTTCGTAGTGGGTCGGGGTCTTATCGCTATATCGTTCATCGTCTCCGCGATTGGGAAAGCCAGCAATTGGAAAGACACCATCGGACTGATGCAAATGCACCGAATGCCTTGGCCAACCCTCGGTCTGACTAGCGCAATATTGATAGAGATTGTTGGAGGAGTCTGCTTCCTCATTGGCACCTTCTTGTATCCCACAGTGATAGCGCTTTTCGCCTACGTTGCTCTCGCCACTGCTTTCATCCCTTTGCAGGATGCGTTGAAGAAACAGGGACGCGAAAGCGCCGTTCCGGTAATTGGATCGAACGTAGCGATCCTTGGGGGCCTGGTCCTCGTGATTGCATTCAAGGGGTTCTGATGTCAAACGTCTTAATTGGAACAGTTGATCGGAGCAAAGTGATGAGAACGCTGGAAGAACGTTTGCAAGCAGTCGAAGACGAGCTTTCCATCCGCAATCTTGTGGCGCGCTACACCGACGCCGTCAACCAGCGTGACCTCGCCGCCTTTCGACAGCTCTGGACCGACGATGCGGTCTGGGAGATCGGCCCGCCGCTCCAATCCCGTGTGGACGGCATCGACGAGATCGTGGCATTGCTGCGTCGCCTGCTGCAGGCAGAAAAATACTTCATGCAAATGACGCACTCAGGCGTGATTGAGATCGAAGGCGATCGGGCAACCGCTCGATTTGTCGAGCGAGAGCGGGGCCGTGGTGAATCAAGTTACTACGACAGTCTGGCTGTTTATGAAGATGTTCTCGTGCGCGAGGCAGACGGTTGGCATTTCGCAAAACGCTTTTATCGCTACCGCTTCTTGGATCAAAGTCCCTTTGGAGGCGATGCATTTCCAGTCACCTGACGCGACCTCTGGAGAACAGGCCCGCAAACGATTTAATGACAAAGACAAGAGGCCGGAAGGTACTCGAAGGAACCCGGTGCACTCAACTCATCAGCCACAAATAAGAATTCGCGCGCACGAGATTTATCTGGAGGTCCCGTCTCATGGATACGCTGCCCGCAAAAGGTAAAGGAGTCGGGCTACTGCTCAACTTTCTCCTCATACTGTTCTTTGCCGCTGCGGCAGCGAATTCTGCCGTTGGGCAGGTGCAGCTGCCGACGGTGAATCTTGGGGATACGAATTTTGAAGACGGTTTCGGAGGACCTGGGTGGTTGTTGGAAGAGTTTCCGAGTGGCTACACCGCGGGCGAGTTAAAGGGCTCCAAAGGACAAACGGTCCCTGGATCGAGCCGCGTGACCACCTACAGCACGACTAGTCACATAGTCTTTGCTAGCAGGAAGAGCTTCCTCCGGGGCTGGATGGCTGGCGAGGTGTTACTCCCACTAGTCGACGTGGATGTGCAGCTCGCGAATGCCACTGAGTCGAGAGTGCGCGGCTTTGCCGACCTGACAGTAGGCGCTGGATTGCAGTGGGCGCCCAAAAAGATTGGGAACGGCGTCTTTGTCAACCGTGCAATGATCGACGTCAGCGTACCCACGGGAAAATATAGCTCTTCGCGCCCGGTGAACCTCGGCAACCATTTCGTTGTGGTCGATCCCTATTATGCGTTCACTTACGAGCGCAAAAAGGTGGAGTTGAGCGCTCGACTCCATTATCTGTGGAACTCTACAAACAACGATCCGTTTGTTGGATTCGGCATTGAGAACATGCACCCGGGACAAGCCTTTCACATCAACTACGCGACCTCCTGCGAGCTGTTCAAAAATGGAAGGCTCGGATTCAACGGATACTGGTTGCAGCAGTTGACCAACCACGAGATCAACGGTGTCGCCATACCCAATTCCAAGGAGCGCACTGTGGGCCTTGGCCCCGGAATCCAGCTGAGCGGCCAGGGAATCTCGTTCCGCGTGAATAGCTATATTGAAACCGACGTGCGCAATCGCCCGAGCGGGATCAAGGTGACGTTCCGAATCTCCAAAGCTCTGCCAACCGGGGACACCCAACCGTAGGACACTTTTGCAACAAGACTGGAACCCATCTCAAATTCATCCCTGTCTCGAACCAGGTTCACAAAACGACGCGGCGAGGATGGCGCACGCGACGCGGTTATCGGAGAAATCAGATTTCAAATCCTGGGGATTCAAAATGAGCAATGTATCGAATGAAGAAAAGCCATATGTCGAACAGATCGTGGACCTAGAGCAGGAGATGAAGTCCAAGTAGCTCGCATCCGGTAGTTGTGGGAGAATCAACGTCGGGCAGCAACTAGATTGGAGGATAAACGATGAAAGCTGCAGTGATCCACGCGCATGGTTCGCCTGATGAACTTATATTCGAGGACATGCCCGATCCGTCTCCTGGGCCGGGCGAGGTGCTCATAAGGACTGCCGCGACGAGTATCAATCCGCTTGACGTGAAGATGAGATCAGGGGCGGTCAAGGAATATTTTCCAGTGTCTTTTCCCGCAATCCTGGGCTGGGATGTTTCTGGAACCGTGGAGAAGGTTGGCACCGGTGTGAAAAATTTCACTAAAGGTGACAAAGTCTTCGCACAGACGGCGCAAGCAGACGCCACGAGGTGCGTGGTTAAGGTGGCGGATCTCGCGCGGGTGCCGGATGGGATGGACTTGGTATCGGCGGCCGCGTTGCCCACAGTCACCACAACCGGGGCTGAACTGGCCGCTCTCGCACTTGAAGGAAAGAAGGGTGGCACTCTGTTGGTGACCGGTGCCGCTGGAAATGTCGGCCGTTCCGCGGTCTTTGTGGCAAAGGAGAAAGGTGCCACCGTAATCGCGGGTGTACGGAAAGGACAAATCGAGGAAGCGCGAGCCCTGGGAGCTGACCGCATACTTGCGCTGGATGATGAGACGGCTGTTGCAGGTTTGGAGTTGCTGGATGCCATCGCCGATACGGTTAATGGGCCGACAGCAACAGAGTTGATAGGCAAGCTCAAGCAGGGAGGAGTTTTCGCATCGGTGCTTAGCGCGCCGACCAACGCGGCTGAGTATCCTTCCATTTCAGTCAAAACGATGCAAGTGAAGGCGGACCCGCGGGTGCTATCGCACATGGCTGAAGCCGTGAGGTCAGGGAGGCTGTCGATCCCGCTTGGCCAGCGTTTCGCACTGAAAGACGCGAACAAGGCGCATGCAGCAGCGGAAAAGGGTGCCGCGGGGAAAATCCTGCTGGTCGCGTAAAGAGGATTCTTAGTCCATCATAATTTCTTATTAGGCATCTATGAAGCCAGATAGTCGGCCGGGTTCCTCTCGCGTGGGATTCACTCACATCGCAGATCACCTTGTTCGTGAGTTTTGAGTCAAAAGTCGCGATACACAGACGATACACAGAGCGTCGGTTCCTTTGTATTCCCTACTGCTATTTACAGGGCATTACGGTGCGACCGGTGCCTTGTAATTACAACGTGATCCAGTCTGTCAGCGCCCTTTCACGGCGCAGACGCGGGTTCAAATCCCGCCGGGGACGCCAACTCAATAACTTAGGAGAGAAATGTCTACTCTTCTGTTTAACTAGACGGTCCGAAGTCTCTGGCTGAAAAGGCCTGCCTCGCCGGTTCAACTCCCCCCAGTCCGCTCTCGGTCCGCATGTGAGGCTCGTGTTTTCCCATGTACTATCGCCGTTGCAAGGCGGTCACAAACAGCGTAATCAAGAGCGAGCCTCTGAGACCGAGACACGGTTCAGCAGCTTCAGCGTGGAATTTGATTGGCCGTTGGAAGGCGACCTCTCAGACTGCGATTGGATGCTCTTCACAGCCTCAACTCTCAACTGATCTGTCCGCGCAAAGCGACAATCTTTATCTAGGGGAGAGAACCATGTCGGGGTTCTGCTCATTGTCTCAGTTTCTTACTTGCCGACAAACCGGGAATAGTAAACCCATGCAGGTTTCCCAGTAACGATCGGACCGGGCGGTCCACTCGCTTACTCGTGTCCCGAAGTCTTTATTGTTGGGGAAATGATTCCCATCCTCCTCCGAGTGCTTTGTACAAGGCGATCAGATTCGTCGTCACCGCAGTCTGGCTCTGCGCCAAAAGGTCTTCATTCCCATAGAGTTGCCGCTCGGCATCGAGCACGGCCAGGAAGTCCCCGAGGCCGGATGTGTAGAGCTCCTGGGAGAGCTCAAGCGCCTTCTGGTTCTGCGACACGGCTGCCTGGAGCCGATCGCGGCGCTCCTGCTCCTGCGAGTAATTCACGAGTGCGTTCTCGGTCTCTTCCAGAGAGTTCAGAACCGTCGATTGATAGAGGATCTGGGTCTGTCTCCAGCGCGCGTTTTGCACGGCGACGTTCGAGCGTATACGACCGCCCGTGAATATCGGCAGGCTGATCGCCGGTCCCACAGCAAAGAAATTTCCCAGAGAAAGGGAGAGGTCATGGAGTTGCGTCGCTTGCCTTCCCGCTGACCCCAACAAAGTGAACCTCGGAAAATAGTCCGCCATTGCGGCTTTGAGTTTGGCGGCGGCACCGGCGATTTCATCATCTGCTCGGCGAACATCCGGTCGTCGCTTTAACAGGTCCGATGGTAATCCGACCGGAACCTCGGGCGGAACCACTGGCACTGGGGTGGACGTTTCCAATTCGTTTTCCAAGGCTGCGGGCTCCTGACCGAGAAGCACGCTAATCCGGTGAATCGAAGCCGCAATAGCGCTTCGCAGCGACGGGACCACAGCGTTCGTGGTCTCGAGTTCTGCAACTGCGCGCGAGACATCGAGCTGAGTCGCTAATCCAGCCGCCGCTCTCGTTTGTGTAAGGTGGACGGTATCTTCCTGTGTCCGAATATTTTTCTCGGCTATATCGAGCCGCAGTTGAAAGCCCCGGAGATCCGCATAGCTCCGTGCGACCTCGCCAAGCAGCACGACGAGAACATCGCGCCTGTCCTCTTCCACAGAGCGTACGTTGGCGCTCGCAGCTTTCACCTCATTGCGGATCCGACCGAAGACGTCGATCTCCCAAGCGGAGTCGAATCCCACCTGGAAATTGTTGAGTTCGACCGGGTGGAAAGTGGGAGCGTTTACCCCAAGATTGAAAGCAGCAACCCTCTCGCGCAGACGCTCCGCGCTGGTTGTCACTCCCACGGACGGGTAGAAAGCGGACTTCGCGACTCCTCGTGCTGCGCGCGCTTCGTCGACACGCACTGCGGCCAGACGTAAGTCCAAGTTGTTGGCCACGGCGCGGTGGATCAACCGCGTCAGCTCTTCGTCATGGAAGGAATTCCACCACTCCGCAGCGGGCCTCTCCGTGGACACGCCGCGAATTGACGTGGCCGCCCAGGTTTTTGTGGATTCCTCGGTCTGGCCCCTGACGTTCGGTCCGAAGACCAAGATCAACCCGCATAGAAATAGAACCGATCTAACCGCTAGAGCTTTTCGCTGCGCCTTCACCGGCTTGCTCCTGAGTTTGCCGAGTTCTTGGAACTCAAGCCAATTGCCGATCCATTGATATAGACGTCCATCTGCTGACCGACATAGACCGAAGGCTCAGCATCCCGAATGCGATAGATCACCTGTAGAACGCGAGTGTCTACGCGCTCCGTGCTGTCGCCTGTCAGCGATTTCTTGGGGATCACATAAGGCTCGAAGCGGACAAACTCCAGGGGAATTCTTATGGAACCGTTTCCCCGAGGAGACGCCACCGCCTGCGCTCCGCCCCGCACCCGCCAGGCATCGTGCTCATCCACATCAACACGGACATGCAAAGGAGTGACACTTCCGAGAATCATGAGTGGCTCGCTGAGCGGGCCGCATTGCGCATATTGGCCCAGGCGCACTTTGTTCTGCAGAATGACGCCCGCGATCGGCGCGCGCATGGTCAGACGATCAATATTGGTCTCAGCCATCTTGACCTGAGCTTCCGCCTGAGCGACTTCCGATTTCGCGACGGCAATGTCCGGAGCCCACGCGCCCGCCTTTAGTAACCCCAATTGGGCTTCGACCTCGGCCAACCGCGCCTGCGCCGCTTTGTAGGCAAGTCTCCTGCGCTGAACGTCCTCGTCACGAACCGCCCGTTTGTCGGTGACGCTTTCGATCAATCGCACTTGCACCTCGGCATCCGCCAAATTTGCCTGGGCCTCACGCACGCGCTCTTCGGCCGGTGGAATGTCCTCGGCACGAGGTTCCTGTTCGAGCTTGGCCAAGCGTGCCTGAGCCCCCGCTAGTGCAGTGCGTTTGACCTGTTGATCTGCACGCAGGTCGCGGTCATCCAGAGAGAACAGTTTCTGGCCTTGCCCCACTCGGTCTCCTGCTTTTACGTACAGCTGCGTGACCATGCCCGAAACCGCACAACTTACGTCGATGTTTTCAGAGTTGGCTTCGACCAGCCCTACTCCCGCGACGACCTGCTCGAAGCTTGACGTAGGCGGAGCGGAAGGCGGAACCGTCGCTTCCCGTTGGGGACGCGTGCGCGCCACCGAAATCATCCCAAGAATCGCCGCAACCGCAGCAACGATCGGAAGAACTGTTCTCTTCATGACTGAATCTCCCTCTTACCGTTCCTTTCCGTTTTGACGATCCGCCCGTCGTCCATGTGGGCGATAACGTCTGCAAAGTGAAAAACGCGCGAGTCGTGAGTGACGACGACCGCGGCGCGATCCGGATGAACGGCGTTCGCGGCGACCAGTTTCATCACAGCTTCCCCGGTCGCGTGATCAAGCGCGGCAGTCGGCTCGTCGCAGACGACCAGCCGCGGCTCGTGAACCAGAGCCCGCGCGATCGCCACGCGTTGCTGCTCGCCTCCAGACAGCGTGGCGGGCAGTGCGTCGCGACGTCCATTGAGCCCCAGCTGATCGAGCAACGCCTTCGCACGGTCGACGGCTTCCGTGCGTTTCATTCCGGCTGCAATCAGCGGGACCGCCGCGTTTTCGGCGGCCGTCAGCGCCGGCAGCAAATTGAATTGCTGGAAAACGAAGCCGACGTTTTCACGGCGAAACAGGATCCGCTGGTTGGCTGGCAAACGGCCAGCGCTGCTCCCGAACAATTCCACCTCGCCGTCGCTTGGATCCAGCAACCCGGTGATCACGGATAAGAGCGTGGTCTTGCCGCAACCGCTCGGCCCAACAATGAAGGTAAGTTCCCCCAACCGGGCCTCGAAGTCGACACCGCGCAATGCCTGGACGCGCGTGCCATTGCCGAAGTGCTTGTGCACGCCGCGGCATGAAATCGCAATGGATTGGTTTTCTAGCACGGTTCACCCTCGAAATACTGTCGCCGCCTCTAAAACGATGACGCGCCGGATACTGAGAAGACTGGCGATTATGACAACGAACAAGATGCAGCCGCCTGTCAGCGCGACGCTCTGCCACATCAGAATGATTCCTCGCGTGGCTATTTTGCGGAGCGTCGCTTCAAAGAAAGCGGCGGCCATGCCCGTGCCCAGCCCGAAGCCCATCAGTCCAACCACGAACGCCTGCAGCAGCACCATGCCGGTCAGCCGCCAGTTGGTGACGCCAATTGCCTTGAGCGCGCCGAATTGCTTCAGGTTTTCGAGCGTAAACAAATAAAAAGTCTGACCGGCGACCACGGTCCCAACGATTAGCGCGATGGTGATGGTTATCCCGAAATTCACCGGTATGCCCGTGTTCTTCAAGTAGTAGACAATGCAGTCCCAACGGAATTGATCTGTTGTGCGCGCGCGTAAGCCGGTTTGTGACTCGATTCGTCGGCAGACCTCTTCCGCGGCAAGGCCGGGCTGCGGCCGCACCAGCACGTAGGAAAGCTGGGTGCGCTCCCGTCCGATGAAATTCACCGCCTCACTGTAGCGTGTATGAATGACTGGATTGCTCAAAAAGGGAGCGGATGCGTCCGAGATTCCGACGATCCTGACCTTGTGGTCGTTCATCTCCAGTTCGCGGTCGAGTTCCAGTGGTTCACCCGGGAAGAGCAGAATGTAACCGGCGTTGTCGATAACGATGGAGTCCGGCTCCTGTAACCGTTGCCAGGAGCCGAGCAGCATTTTCCGCGGAGCGCCGGTCAGCGTCGCGTCGTCGAGGCCGAGCAGAATACAGGTAGCGAACTTTCCCGCGCGAGTCCGGGCGACGGGAGCTCCTTTGAAAAGCTTCACGGCCCATTCGACACCCGTCACGCCGCGTACCCGCGTCAGGTCGGTGTCCTTCAGCGCTTTGGTTTGCTCGAAATATTCGGTCTTCGCATCCATCACCCATACATCCGCATCGGTCACGTCGAGAATCTGACTGCCGGTGCGCTTGAGAATGCTCGCGAAAATCGACGTCTGGTTCTCCAGCAGAAAGGTGCAAAAGGCGATGGCGAAAATCAACCCGAGATACTTGGCGCGATCTCCGGTCAACATTCTCACAGCTACGAAGTTCACGGTGGAGCCTCCATCGTTACGATCTATAGATGATGGTCATCATATAAATATGCAAAAAAATAGACCTATATGTCTTTCCGCTGCGGAGCTGACTCAAAAGCCGCCGCATAGAACGCCCGGGCCTGTTCTAGAAAGTGATCGCTGACGTCGCGATCCGTCATGGCCTTTGCAATCATCATGGTCCCCGCCATTCCCGCCATGAGGAGGCGTGCCCGATCAAAGCGCGCTTTCTCAGCGTCACCGGGAAGAAGTGCCGCAATTCGCTTTAGCCGATGGTTCATGGCGCTTATGTAAGCCTCTCGGACAGGTTTCGGTTGACGCGCCATTTCACCGGCCAGGGCAGCGAGTGGACATCCTTCAGGGCTGTCACGATGCTGCGGGCTCAGATACTGGTTGACAATGGCCCGAACTCCCTTGCCTTTCGGAGCGGCTTCCGCCGCTGCGAACATCCGCAGCGCAAGACCGTCCTCGAACATCGGGCCGGTTGCCTGCGCGATCAACTCGCTCTTGCTATCGAAGTGTGCGTAGAAACCGCCATGAGTCAGACCCAACTGTCCCATCAAAGGAGCGATTCCCGTGCCCTGCACCCCGTTACGCCGGAACTCCTCAGCAGCCTTCTTCAGGAGCCGGTTATGGGTCTCATCTTTGTGTTGGCGGGAGTATCGCATAGCATTACATGATGGTCATCATACGCCTCTGGATGCATTTTGTTTTTCCAAAGCTTTCAGATGGCATTCCCATAACCCCGGTCATTGATGTCTCAAAACATCCGAAGACGGTTGTCTGACTTAGTTCACCGCGTTCCGTATTGCCCTCAGTTTTAGACTGCGCGGCGAATTTGTCCTTGGGGAACTCGACTAGCTTTCCGCGCTGCTCGGTTGGTGCTGGCTTAACTTTCTTCGGGACAGGTCCACGAAGATGGAATTCGATCGGCTTCGCCATAACGTCACTCCAGTGGCTTGCCTCCGCCACTGCGTTTTAAGGTTGCCCCGTCACGCATAGCGACAGTCCGTTTTCAATTTATGTTCTACGTTTGCGCTCTCTCCCAGAGCTTTGCCTGGCCTAGGTGATAGGCGATATGCCCCGTTCTGCCGAGTAGAACGGTGAACCGATTGCGATATGGCTCCCGCAAGAAGTCTTCTTCAGATACGGCACCATGCTTCTGCAACCAGTCGGCGACCGAGAGCTTCACAAATTCTGTCCACAGAACCTGACTGGTCTCTTGCCAGATAGTTTTCAAATCGTCGCCTAACAATATGGTTGGAACGGTCCGATCTGGGTTCGACACGAACATTAGGTCAAGCTCCGGATGGATCCTGGGCCCGAAGCCAAGAAGCGGAATGAGAGCGTCATTAAATGCTGTGAGGTGACCCCACAGGTAAATAAGCCGGTTTTTTCCAGGAGCAACTTCCTGCAGCAGTTGCTCTGGTGACAACTTTCCAAAGAGTTTGCCCGTGCGATCAATGGTCGCCTGCCAATTCCTAAGCGCTGAATCTATGAGCGATGTTTCAAGAGTCATATATCACCTTTCGTGATTTGAGAGTTGCGATTAGCGTTCCTAATACTGACGCTCCAATGTCCGATTGCGGTCATCGCACTTTGACCTGGGGTTCGACCGACATGCCTGGCCGTAACAGATGTTGAGGATCTTGCTCGGGATTGAAACGAATCCGCACTGGGAGCCTTTGAACGACTTTGACAAAGTTGCCGCTGGCATTTTCAGGTGGCAGAAGGCTGAATAACGTTCCGGCGGCGCCTGGGAGATTCTCGACCGTCCCTCGGTAGTCGCGACCAAAGGTGTCAACATGAATGTTCACAGATTGACCCGGGCGCATGTATTTGAGCTGAGTTTCCTTGAAGTCTGCCGTTACCCAGATATCGTCAACGGGAACGATGGCAAGCAGACTTTGTCCTGGCTGAATCCTCTGGCCGAGTTCGACGGTTTTGCGTCCAATGACACCACTGACAGGAGCGTAGATTTTGGTATAGCCCAGATTGAGTTCAGCCGTCCGAACATCCGCCTTGGCCTGGCTCACCTGGCCGATGCTCGATTCCGACTTGGCTCGGGCGTCGTTTACCTGCTGCGGGGCGGTATGTGCCGATTGCACTTGAGCCAATTTCTGCTCGATCAGACTGCGCAGTTGTCCGATTTTGTGTTGTTCGGAAATAACCGTGGCGCGATCGGCTTCGAGCGCCTGGGAATCTGCGAGCGCCTCCGCCTCGCGAGCGTCATATTCCAGACGCGAGACCACTCCTCCGTCAACCAGAGCCTGATATCGCACACGGTCCCGTTCGGCGCGAGCATATACAGCCTCGTCCTGTTTCACTCTGTGTTGTGCTGCCGCCAGATTGGCCTCTTCGGAATCCACTGCGGCAACAGCCTCATCCCGCGCCGCTTCCGCTAGACGAAGCTGGCTGAAAGCGCTCGTGTTGGTGATGGGCACATTGACTCCAGCGGAGCGAGCCTGTCCTTCCTTGGTGGCAAGATCCGACTCGGCGTGCTCTAACGCTGCCTGGTAGTCGTTTGGATCCAACTCAAGCAGAAGCGTGCCCGCCTGAACATATTGATTGTTCTCAGCTTGTGGATTGAGATACAAAACGGTGCCGCTGATTCGGCTGGAAACCACATTGATGTGGCCGTCGATTTGGGCGTCGTCAGTTGACTCAAGGTGTCGTTCGTGGAGCCACCACGAGAAGCCCGCCATAGCGGCAAACGCAAGACCTAGGCCGGCAAATACCCAACGAGGAAGCGGCTTTCGTGTCGGTACGGGGAAGTGGGACTTCACCTGACGGGTTTCAACTAGTTCCGAGGCATCGTCTTCCGAAAGTGAAGGAATCTTTGAATCATCTTCGACAGTATCAATTGTCTGTGGCATGTTGTTCCTCCTATGAAACCTAGTGAGCTGCCGCGCCCCCACCCTGGTTGAACTTATGAATGAAAATGGCGAGTACCGGCCCTATAAAAGCAACCAGGCCGAGCAACCAGAAGCAATCGAGGAACGCCAGAATGCTCGCTTGCTGCTGCACCACGGCATGAACCTGGGCCACAGCGCGCACGGCTGCGTCGGCTGCGGAATAACCATGATCGACGAAGCGATTTGCAATGCTCTGTACATTCTCCGAAAACGTTCGATCGAAACTTGTGACGTGCGTGACCAGCACCGATTGGTGGTATTGAGCGCGCCGCGCGAGCACCGTTGTCACGAACGCAATGCCGAAGCTTCCACCCTGATTGCGAAAAAGGTTGGTGAGGCTCGACGCCTTGTTATTTTTGTTCTTGGGCAAATAGGAGTAGGCAAGCTGGCTGGTCGGGACAAACAAGAAGGCGATCCCGAAGCCCTGAACCGCGCGTGCCCAGGCTTCTTTTCCGTAGTTGGTTGCAAGATTGAAGCTCGCGAAGTACCACATGGCGCACCCGAGGACGGTGAAACCAAACCCAATCATCCAGGACACCGGGGTCCTCTTCACCAAGCGCACGATCAGGGGTGCCATAACGACGATCACCATCGCGCCCGGACCTAAAACTAAGCCAGCATCCGCTGCCGTGTAGCTATAGAGTGACTGCAGCATCTGCGGAATCAGCACGGTCGAGCCGAACAGAACAAATCCAAAGAGGAAGTAGAAAGCGTTGGAAAGGGCAAAGTTGCGTTCCCTGAGCAGCCGCAATTCAACTACCGGGTCCTGCTGGCGCAGTTCCCAGACCACGGCCACGACCAAAGCAACGATTGCGACGGCGAAGAATGCCACGATGAAATTGCTCTCAAACCAGTCCAGCCTCTCGCCACGATCGAGCACGACTTCAAGGCAGGCGAAGCCGAGCGCGATCAACAAAATCCCCAGGTAGTCAACCTTCAATCGTCCTGCCTTTTTTGCGGCCTCCACTTCCTGCTTGAATTCTGGAGGATCAGACAGCAGCCGACTGGTCAGGATTAGAGAGACGATTCCGATTGGGACATTAATGAAGAAGACCCAGCGCCACGAGAAGCTGTCCGTGATCCAGCCGCCAAGCGGCGGCCCGATAGCCGGGGCCGTAACGATCGCCATGCTATAAAGCGCAAAAGCAGCCGCACGCTTAGAAGCCGGAAAGGTATCTACGAGGATCGCTTGCTCGACTGGGGCCAAGCCTCCTCCGGCTATGCCTTGGAGCACACGGAAAAAGATCAGTAGGCCCAGGCTTGGCGCCAAGCCGCACATGAGCGAACTTACGCTAAACAGTACGACACAGCTCATGTAATAGTTCTTGCGGCCAAACACACGGCTCAGCCACGCGCTGAGTGGCAAAACCACGGCATTGGCGACGAGATAGCTGGTGAGAACCCATGTACTCTCGTCGTAGCTGGTCGCAAGACCGCCTGCTATGTGGGGGAGGGAGACGTTCGCGATGGCGGTATCGAGCAGCTCCATGAACGTCGCTATCGTGACCGTGATGGCAATTAGCCATGGGTTGACCTCGCTTGTCCGCTCCTTGCTCGTCGAGAGAACTGCCGTCGCAGCGGCCATATTTGCCTCTTGCAGTACTCAGATGGCAGACGCGACCGAACGGTCGCACATTATAAAGAGGAGTATCGGAGTTTTGGTCGCCCGAAAGGTGACGAAAACGCCTTGTCAAGACTGTTCGGACTCAGTTCGATGTAATCAAGGAATTGACGGTTTGCTTTCGGTTTCGAAACGAGGAACACGGTTTGCCGTATTAGCGCCCTGATCGCCGGTCGCGGCTCTAATCCTCTCAGCGCATCGATCGCAGGCGAAGATGAACTCAACGATGACAACTTCGGCCGGTTGGCTGCCACACACCTCGCACACTTTCGGAACGAGAGCGGAATTAGACGTTAGCCTTGCGGGAACGGCGTTCCTAGGTTCGGGCCACAAATCGAGGGGGAGTGGAAGCCTGATTACGAACCGCCGCTGATGTTACGCCGACAGGACCTACCTTCCTGTAGACTTCTCGCCGCGAAGCACCATACAAGTAGACGCCGCTTTCGCGACCAATCGGTTCTCCTCGTCGGTTATTTCGCATTCAACGTAGCCGATAGTGCGGCCCCGCTGCACAACGGTTCCTTCCGCTTTGAGTTGTGCCTGCCAGATCGGGCGAAAGAAATTGACTTTCAGTTCGACGGTAGTGAAGGATTCCTCCGGCGCAAGCGTGCTTGCAAACGCCATCCCCATTGCCGCATCGGCAATATCGCAAAGGATTCCTCCGTGTAGCGTTCCCATGGGATTTGCGTGCTGCGGTCCGGCTGCCAACATGACCGTAGCGCGCCCATCAGCGATCTCTTTAGCCTCAAATCCAATCAGACGCGCGACGGGTATGTCGTTGACCCTTGCTCGCTCCCTAAAATCGGCTTTCAACGGAATTCCTTGAGCACTCATGAATTGCGAGCTCCACCTTTAGATTTCCGCGCGCGTACCTTGGTCTCCAGGTACTCCTCAAGATGATGGCAGGCGAGATTGAGCGGCTCTTCGTTTCGCTGCAGACGTGTCAACATGAAGCTGCCTTCGAGCGTACTGGCAATCAGTGTGGCCAATTTCAGGGAATCGACGTTCGAGCTGACTTCGCCTCGGCGTCTCCCCTCGTCCGCAATCAATTGGAGACGATCAAGCCATGAACTGAGGGCCTGTCGGGCTTTCGCTCGCAACTGAGGATTGCCATCGTCGGAATCTATGGCGGTGTTCAGCAGCGGGCAGCCTCCCGGCACCAGCCCACTGCGTCGGTCCCGAAAGTTCCGCACGATTTGTTTCAAGCGATCAACCGTGTTCGGGATCTCGTCTGTTCCTTCGAAGCGCGTATCCATGGCGATTTTCCAAGCATGGTCGAAGGCATCACCCGCGAGCTCCTGTTTGCTGTCAAAGTGACGGTAGATTCCGCCTTTCTCCAGCCCAGTCGCTCGCATGAGATCGGATAAAGCAGCGCCGTCGTAACCTTTTTGGTTAAAGATCGGTGCTGCTTTACGAATGATTTCCTGCCGGGTCTGCTCGCCTTTGCGCACGTCGTGTTCCTTGTGACTTGAATTGCCGACCGACTGATGGTCGGCGACCACAAACTTAGATGAGACCGACCGGTCCCGGGTCGCAATAAGTGCGACAGCGAGCGATCGGCCTATGCCTGCCCCCCTTGAAGCCCTGCGACAGGCTCGGTCATGCCGAAACCCAGGTCGTCGAACGTCAACGCTTCGACGGTTCGCTGTTGGTCATAGTGATGCTCGTACACCACGTGCGAACCGTTCCATTTCCGGAGGGTGCGCCAGTTCAGCGTGCAGGTTTTACCGGACACACCGATAATGTTGAGTGTCCAGGCGGAATGGATCTCGTTCGCAGCATCGCCAGAAATCGTGGTCTCTTTAATGGATATCGCTAGACCCCCAACTTCGGCCATAACATGAAGCGGGACTAAAAAGTTTAGAAGAAGCGAGCCCACTCTTGCCTTTCCACGAATCGGTTCATGCTGAGTTTCACTGCTTATCTGGACGTCATCGGCATAAAATTTGTCGAATATCTCAAGGTATTCTTCGAAGCTTTCGCTAATCTTAGCTTGGGTGGTAGCGGTGTTTAGCATGTGCTCCGCAGCCTGGCTCCGAGAGTAGGAATCGACTGACAAGAAACTGTGTTGATCGCTCATTGAAGTCCTCGCGACCCGGGTCGCGCTTTGCATCTCCGATTTGGCCGAGCAGTCAAGAGATACGGTGGCAGCGCCGGATCTTCCTTTACCTTCTTGGGACCTTCGATGACACAAGGGACCGCTCGGTCGCATATGTTCTATTCGCCACCTTCGCACCCTGGCAGTGTCCAATCCTCAAATTTAGTGTCCTCTGTGTGCGACCGATCGGTCTCATCGATCATCTGATGGAGGGCAAGGGACAACTCACACACGTAGGCCTGCTCTGTCGGCCGAAAGAAGCGCGGACTTGATCGAGCAATCCGCGACGAGGGCCGGGGGGCAATATCGATAGAGATCGCGACTTTCGGACCCTGTGCTAGGCGCAAAGAGAAGAAGAGTATGAACCCGGCATTGTTGATTCCTCATGTGGACACGGGTCTGGGAATTGTAGCGCTGGCGCCCAGAAGCTGTTTGGCTGGTTCGGCGGCGCCGGCATCAACGGCACCGGAGCTTATGGCAAGGGCTGCGACGACTTCGGACTCCTTTAACGCGGTGGCGGAGCCCCGCCGGCGGGAGATTTTGAATTATCTGGCGGTTCAGGAGCGGGCTGTTGGGGACATCGTGGTGGGCCTGGAGATGGAGCAACCGTCCGTTTCGAAGCATCTACGGGTGCTCCGGAATGTCGGGCTGGTCCGGGTGCGACGAAACGGGAGGCATATCTTCTATCGGACGAATGCGGTAGCGATCCGGCCGCTGCATGAGTGGACTAAAGCTTTTGAAGCACTCTGGCAGCACCAGTTGATTCGCGGGAAAGAGCCCGCCGCTGGCTATTTGGAGAAGGAGAAAAACGTGAGTTCAAGATCGAAGGCCACGGCGCTTATAAGGCTCGAACATTCTGGGCTGGAAGGCGCCGAGCAGAGGCTGAAAGAACTCGGTATCAAACTCCCGGTGCCGCCTGAGCCGTTCGGCACCTATGTGGAAGCAGTTCAGACGGGCAAACTGCTTTTTCTGACCGGCATGCTTCCTACGGAAGGCCGCGGGGCGAAATTCATTGGGCGCGTCGGCGCGGAACTCGACGTGGAGGCAGGGCGCAAGGCAGCTTACCTCGCCGCACTCAACGTGCTTGCTGTTGCGAGGCAGCATTTGGGATCGCTCAACAAAGTGACGCGGATCGTCCGGCTCGGCGTGTCGGTGGCCACTTTGGGAGATGTCCGCGACCAGCCAAAAGTCGCCGATGCCGCTTCGGAGTTGCTCCAAGAGGTTTTCGGAAAAGAAAAAAACCCTTGCCGCCTGGTGTACGGCGTTGCCAGCCTTCCCCTCGGCGCCCCGGTGGAACTGGAAGTCATTTTCGAGGTGGGGTAATCGCGCTGCGAGCAGGGTCGATCGTTCCGCTAGAAATTGTAATAGCTGTTTTTCGGCAATATCTGACAAATTCAAAAGGAGGATTTATGGCAACAACAGTCGCGGTCGCAACCATGAAGGTAGCCCAGATTTCTAAACCGGGAGCAGGTTTCGAAATAGTTGAGCGTGAGATTCCCGAACCGGGTGCGGGCGAAGTGCGCATTCGAGTGCAGGCATGTGGTGTTTGCCACAGTGACGTGTTTGTGAAAGAAGGCCTCTGGCCGGGAGTTCAGTATCCGCGGGTTCCGGGCCACGAAGTTGCCGGAATCATCGATGACGTCGGTTCTAATGTTTCTGCGTGGAAGAAGGGACAGCGCGTTGGCGTCGGCTGGCACGGCGGGCAGGATAACACGTGTGTCGAATGCCGGCGAGGACGCTTCCTTTACTGCCGCAACCCCAAAGTTGCAGGTATCAGCTACGACGGGGGATATCAGCAGTACATGGTCGTGCCCGTCGAAGCACTGGCGGCCATACCCGACACACTCAGCGACGCCGAAGCAGCGCCGCTGCTTTGCGCAGGAGTCACGACCTTTAACGCGTTGCGACACGGCGGCGCGGCGCCAGGTAGTCTTGTCGCGGTGCAAGGCGTCGGCGGTCTAGGGCACCTTGGAATTCAATTTGCAAACAACTTTGGCTGCAAGGTTGCTGCGATTGGCCGAGGCGCTGGAAATGCGGCGCTCGCGAAGAAGCTCGGGGCGAGCCTGTACATCGATAGCCAATCCGTGAACGCGGCTCAGGAGCTGCAGAAACTCGGCGGAGCGCAAGTGATTCTGGCGACAGCGCCTAACTCGAAATCTATGACGGAGTTGATCGACGGCCTGGCACCGACTGGGAAGTTCATGGTCGTAGGCATATCACCCGACCCGATTGCGGTGACACCGTTACAGCTCATCAGCGGAGAGCGTGCCATCCAAGGTTCGGCGGTAGGAACACCAACGGACTCCGAGGATACGATGAACTTCGCTGAACTAACCGGTGTGCGTCCCATGATCGAAACCTACCCGCTCGAAAAGGCGGCCGAGGCTTACGCGCGGATGATGAGCGGCAAAGCGGAGTTCCGGGTCGTTTTGACGATGTGACGTTGGTCAAGAACGTGATCGAGAAACACCGCGAGCCCGGCGTCTCGCTTTAGTTGAGACCGCCGGAAGGTCAAACAGGGGAGTACGTATGTCAGACAAGAAACAGCAATCATCACGGGAGCATCGCAAGGTATTGGTGCGGGATTGGTCGCGGCTTTCCTGAAGGAGGGCTATAGCGTCGTCGCAACGTCTCGTAATGTCAGTCAATCGTTGACTGGCTCACCCAGCCCGGTTCTCATCGATGGCGATATCGGTAAGCGGGAGACCGCCGCCAAAGCTGTCGAAAATGTGACAAGTTTTCCGGCCTTAGAGCATTGGGCACTCGGTTCCCTAGCTCACGCTTTCGCCAATCCGACAATTTCGTGAACATGGGATCGCTGCTCGGTTGCATCCAGCATGAACACGCCGCAACTGCGCGCGGAATGAAGCGGAAAAACCCTTCTCCGGAAGAGCATTTTCTGCAATTCGATACCGCTCATTGGAGCCATTCGTGAGCCGCGGAGGCCGGACGATCGTCCAATCGAGGCCGCTATTGCGAAGAATCTCCTCGGCCTGCTCGAGATCCCGCGCAATGTGCTTCAAGAGACGGCGAAAAAAGGCGAATGTAAGTCCACGCTCCGGGAACAAGACGGCTGCGGACACTAGCGCAATCCGGCTGATGCCGGCCTTCTTCATGGCTTTTACCGTGGTAGACGCGCAATCCTTGACAAGTGTGTGGGGACGAAATGCCTGTGGAGGCCGCACGCCGAGAGCTGACAAAACAACGTCGTGTCTTGGCAATGCCGAAGTCAACTGTTCGACATTGTGAGGGTCCCCTGCTAAGACCTTGAGCCGCGGGTCTTGGCGACCAATTTTGTGCGGTGATCGGACAAATGCCGTCACTTCGTGTCCTCGTGACAATGCGAGATCGACGATCTGCGTTCCTGTATACCCGGTCGCACCGATAACGAAAATTCTCATTTCAAGCCTCGCAATCTTATCCTCATTTATCATTTATCGATCCGAGATACCGTCCGCCGAAATCTCATGTTTCACGCGTGTCGGCTTCAATGTGCTGCTCGCGTCTTCCTTCGGAGCTTGCTCGCCCTCCGCAATCTCCTTGATGCGGATGAGCTGATGCTGCCAGAAGTCTTCCCAATTGAAGCCCGCTTCACTGATGCCTATGTTTGTCAGGCCTAGAGTGTCCTTTCGCATCTGTTTACGAGTATCCATGGTGCTACGCCTCCGACTTGCAAATTGACGACCTGGAAATCCGGGTGAACAGCCCAAGCACGGAGGGCGCGAGTGAGATGAAGGCGGGTTGGCCAGCCGTCCAACACCGCCCTTCGGGGAGGGCATCCATCTCTAATACGATCCGCGCAGGCAAAAAGATACGGAGCGAGGATTGGAGTCAAGACGTGATCAAGCAAGCTCCAATCCGACTCCGCGCGTTGGGGGACAACAGTGCCGCACTTCGCGGTGTTCCATAAACCTCGCTAGGCGAAGCTAACCTAAGGCCGAAGCAGGTCGAGCTAAGGCTGAGCCTTGACCGCCAGTTTGTCGTCGACAGGTATGACCACAACCGCAAAAGGCGTTCCGGCATCGTCGAAAATGGCGGGAAGATGGCTACCAATCTCGTTACCTCCAAGCATGCCGTTGTCATAGTTGGGGGCATAAACCATTATGTGAGGGTGAAAGTGTCCGGCCGGCCCAAGGACCTGATCGGCCGACCACATGTAACCAAAACTGACCTCACTGCGCTTTGGGATTTTTCCTGTCGCGTAAGCCTTTTTTATCGACTCGGCGATTTGCTCTGGCGTCTTCCCCTCGATTGCCAGCTTGGTGCGCAATTCGTAGTAAGGCAAAACTGTTTTCGCCGCTTGCGGGTTAAGGCAGATCGGCGCCAGAGTGTGCGGATCGTACGGCAACATGGCTTGGAACTGGACAGGAGTGAAGGTTGGGGCTCCCGTGAAGCCTCTCATCACGAAGCACACAAACCCATCGTCGCCTTGATGGGCTACCTCGAAACCATTTTCGGTCAGGACTTTTATTGTGGATCGATCTGAGATCGAGGCTGGTGCGGCGCTCTTTGCCAGCGAAATCTCCGTATCCCGCGCCATCATGTAAGCGCTGAGCGGTGGATACTTCATCTCCTGCCCGAACAAGGCGAGCGAACTGAGGACGAAAAGTAAAGCAATCGACAGAAGTGTTGTTTTTTTCATAGACCTTTTTCCCTTCAGGTTTGAGAGCCCCCATTGCAAATCCCCGCTAGGTATTCGCGAGAACTCACGAGCCAGAGTTGTGTTACCAAGGCGAGTTTGGTGATGCTCTCTACTCACTAATACGGATTTTCGGTTGCCGAAAGATACGCCGCGCGGAGATATTTCTTCTCTCCCGTAGCGATTTCATTTCGACGACGGGTAATCGAGGCATTGGGCGATGCTCCAAGTCTTCCCAGCTTCGGCTTGCCAGTTGATCTTGGCGTCTTTCAAGCCTTGAACCAGGTTTCGAGCTTCGGCCTCGGATTTTCCCGGCTCTTCCTCAATGGCGGCCAGGTCTTCGGGGAACTGCGATCCAGAGGGGTTGTTTGGGATAGCACGGTGATCCTCATCTCGCTGCTTCGATTAGTCTCAGGGACACGAGGGTCCGGATCCAATCTTCGGCTTGCGAAGCTAGCGGGCTATTCATGAAGCGCGCTTTGTTGCCTCAACCCAGCGCAGCCTGCCGGCTTCGCGTGAGATGTGGAACGATACCCAGCAATCGCTCGATCACCGTGAGTTTCGCGCGGTGGTGCATCTCATGCTCCTTCGTCCCCAGAATCATCTCAAAGCGGGTTTTTGAACCCCCGCCAGGCTGGCGCACCGGTTCGGCCAAGACTTGTTCGGGAAAGCTTTCGACCCATTGCGCCCAACTTTCACCCGACGTCCGCAACAATTCGATAAGCTCGGCTTTCGAGTACGACTTCTTCTCCTCGCCTTCACTTCTATTGAGCGACTTCCCAAAGTCGAAGCCTTCCAGCGTGGCGACGTGCTTTTCCTCGTGGAGAATTCGATCGAGTCGCGACACCATGGCTATGTGGATAAGGTTCTCTGCGACTGACCGGCTATCGGCTGTCGGCCGATACCCGTACTGTTCTTCGGGGATGTCCTCGGCGATCAGAATTGTGTTCTTGCGGACTGTGCGAATGCTGTCTGCCAACTGCTTCGGGCCATACAGATGCACGTTGCCTCCTTTATGAATTCATGAGTCTTAATCGGTGGTTTCGAATTGCCTTCGTGAACTTCCTTTTCCCTCACCAGCTTAGCTTCAAGATGCGTGTACCCGAACAACGTCCTCGGCCAATGGCAAGATCCACGGGCAATGCGAGTAGTCCAATATGCGATCGATGTGTTGTCCGCTCACGTGGAGGCGGACGAACGAATACGGAGTGAACGTGTCCATGTCTCGCCGCAGAACGACCACGACAGTCTCATCTTCAACATCGGCCAGTCCCAATTTCCAAGGCATCGACCAACGCTCGTAATTGCTGAAATAAGGTGAATCCGCGAACCGCCCTCGGAAAGCATCGGCAACCCGCAGCTGGGCGTCGGCGCTGATCAGTTCACGCAAGCCGTCCCAGTCACGGCGGTTGAACCGTTCGATATAGAGTTTCAAAACGCGCTTCAGCTCCGGATCTGGCTTTCGTGAAGGCTGTGCCGCAGGCGGGGTAGAGTTGAGCTTGGAACGGCCGCGATTGAGGGCGGATTTGACGGCCCCAACGCTAGAGCCTATCAGTTCTGCGATTTCCTCGAGCGAATACTCGAAGACTTCCTTCAGTAGCACACAGGCGCGCTCTTTTGGAGGTAACGTAAGAACGAGGCGCTCAATCGCGGGCCGGATTTCAAGCGAAACGGCGCCGGCGGCGGGAATGGACTCGGGATCGGAGACATTCACTTCTGCCGTTTCCCGCGCTTTGCGGCGAAGAAAATCCACGCACCGGTTATGCGCGATGCGGAAAACCCAGGGTGCAACTGGGCGGCTGTCGTCGAATTGATCGAGTTTTCGATAGGCTTCAAAGAGCGCGTCCTGTACTACATCTTCGCCATCCAACACCGACCCGGTCATACGAGAGCAGTAGTGGTGCAGGCGTTGACGGAGCTGACTGATAGTCTCAAGAAACGCGACGTATCTCGCGTCAAATCCACCGGCTGAACTGATGTGATCCCCCATATCTGTATATACGTATGCGGGAGCTCCCGGGATACGTGACATTTCTCGATTTCTGCAACTCATCCAATACGTCGCTTTCTAGAACGAGACCGTTTGTTGCAACGGCAGATTCTGGGATGAGTCGCCTACGCGGACTACGTAGCTTCCCTGAATGAGCTTCCACGAATCTGACACATCGTCGTAGACCGTCAATCGATCGCGGCTCACTGGAACCGAAACCTGCTTCGCTTCGCCGGGACGAAGTTCGACCCTTATCCACCCGACCAGGCGCTTGGGCGGCTCTCCCGCCGCATCGGGCAACGAAAAATAGATCTGGGCGACCTCCGTCCCGGTGCGCTTGCCCGTATTTTTCACTATGAAAGAGACTTTGGTAGTTTCGCCGGGTGTCACGGAGAGCCCCGAATATGTGTAGGTGGTGTACGAGAGGCCGAAGCCAAACGGGAAGAGTACAGGCTTTTTCTCTGCGTCGTACCACTTGTAGCCAACTTTCAATCCTTCGTCGTAGTTAACCTGAAACGGGGGGAGGGCCTGGAACAAGATGCCAAAAATGTTCGAATCATCGCCTTGGAGATGGTTGAAGTCGGGCAGAGATTCCGCTGGCGGAAGCACTAGCTTCGGGTGCGGAAGGTCGGCATCGCTCTTCGGAAAAGTCACGGCCAACTTTCCGGTTGGATTCACAGACCCGGTCAAAATGTTTGCCAGCGCTTCGGCACCTCGAATGCCCGGGTACCACGCTTCGATGACGCCGGCCACTTTGTCGATCCAGGGCATGGTCGCTGGGCTGCCGGTTTCAAGCACAACGATGGTCTTTGGATTTGCCTCGGCAACGGCTTCGATAAGCTTATTTTGATCTGGAGAAAGATCCAGGGTTGATAGGTCGATAGCCTCCGATTCCCATTGATATGCGAAGACGATTGCCACATTGGCCGACCTTGCGGCAGTAGCGGCAGCCGCCAGGTCGTCGCCGGAGGTGTATGAAATCTTCGTCGAGGGCATCTCGGCCTGTAGGCCGCGCAATGGTGAGCTGGGCATCCACGCAGGCCGGAAAACAGCAGTGAAAATGTCATGGGGCGGTGGAGGCGGCACCGGAGAGCCTTCCGGAGGATCAACCTGTCCAGAACCTCCGCCACTGAGCACTCCGACGTCGGAGTGTCCACCAATCAATGCAACGGAACGCGTCTCCGCAGAGAGTGGCAGCACGCTTCCCCGATTCTTCAGCAGAACGATGCTCTTCTCAGCGATCTCCTGAGCGATTCGGTACCCGCCTTCCACATCGGGAACCTGCCGCACGGCGGGATGATCGAAGAGGCCTGCCGCGAAGATAGTGCGAAGCACGCGGTGTACGTGGTCCTTGAGCTCGTCTTCGGAAACTTCGCCGCTCTCTACAGCTCTCTTGAGCTCCTCACCAAAGAAGAGCTCGTGGGGCTGCTCCATATCTAGCCCGGCATGGGAAGCTTTGACAGCGGAGTGCGTGCCGCCCCAGTCGGAGAGGACAAATCCTTTGAAGCTGAAGTCCTTCTTCAGCGCGTCGGTGAGCAGATGACTGTCCTCGCACGCAAACTCTCCATTCACGCGATTGTAGGAACACATGACAGCCCCAGCGTCGGAGATGCCGAGAGCGATCTCGAAGGCACGCAGATCGGATTCTCGCATGGCCCGACGGCTGATGTTTGCGTTGATAGAATTGCGACCGCTTTCCTGGTCGTTGATCGCGTAATGCTTCAAATCGCCAATCACGTGTTCGGACTGGACACCTCGGACGAAGTTGCCCGCCAGTGTGCCGGCAAGCAGTGGATCTTCACCCTGGTATTCGAAGGTACGTCCGCCGCGTGGCTCGCGAGTCAAATTCACTCCGCCGCCCAGCGACATGTTGTAGCCCTGGTCGCGGAGCTCTCGGCCGATCAGCGCCCCATATTGGAAAGCTGTTTCGGGGTCCCACGATGAAGCCGCCGCAAGATTGCCGGGTAAAGCGGTGGAATACCGTCCTGTGGCGGCACCGTGTGTTACGCCATAGGACGAATCAGCCATCTGGATCGCGGGAATGCTCAGGCGGGAAATGCCGGTGGTGCCGTCTGCGCGGCCATCCGACTCAGGCGGACGAAAGAAATGTGCGCCCACACCGTGAAGCAGAGAGATCTTTTCATCCAAGGTCATTTCCTTGATGACCAGATCAGCTCGCTCATCGGGGGAAAGGGCGGCATCAGACCAAGGATAGTGTTTTGGCTGGCTCATGCCCGGCAGCTGAGCCACAGCCAATGTGGGGGCGAAGAGCGCGAACGCAAGCACAATAGAGGAAGCGATGCGACGTCTCATCATCGAAGTGACCTTTCTGCTTTTGTGAAATTGTCCCCGGGCAGTCGCGGAGAAACCGCAGGCCGACCATCCGGCATCGGTGTTGGCTGGAAGGAAGCTCGAACCGACTCGATGAGCCATCGGGATCGAACTATGAGGTCTTGAGGCTCGCACGATTCCTCTCCGGAAAAACGAGCGGAGTCGAGTCTAACTTACGAGTGACGATATTGTCAACTAATAACTATCTTGTTGTGTGGAATATCTAGGCTGTCAGAGATCGAACGGCGACATTTGCAACGGCAAGAGCTTCTTCTTTCTGGCTCTTGCCGGTCTGTTTGAGGAAGCTTGGATTGTAGAACAACTCTGTCATTCGTGCGATCGCCCTTGAAGTTTCGTCCAGGGGCGTTTTGCGCTCGAATTCGCCGGCTTTGCGTCCTTGCATCACGACCTTTCGGATCACTTCGACCAGGCCCTCCCTGAAGCGGCCCACCGACTCCCAGTTCTCTTCAAAGGAGGCTGACACCAATTCGTGAATTTTAGGCTGCTCAGAGAGTAGTTGCCATGCGATGCTCTCTAAACTAGTGAAAATCCGGCGCAATTTCTCTACGGGAGAATTCGTGCCCGCCATGGATTCTTCGATCTGGGACAGAACAGCGCTTAGGCAATGCCAGCACATTGCCTCACCGATTGCCTGCTTGGAATCGAAGAACTTGTAAATATAGGGCGTCGAAAGATGAATGGATTTTGCAATGTCGGCAAGAGTTGTCTTTCGGTAGCCGTAAAGGCGAAAGTGCTCATCGGCAGCTTGCAAGATCTGCTGACGGCGTTTGTGGTCCGCGGGTCCGCGTTGTCCGGAAACGCCGTCAACGGCGATTGTAATTTCCTGTTCCATAAGCCAAGTAAACAATAATAGCTTACGATCCTGCTTGACACAAGGTTACGAGTAATGATATTCGTTACAACTAATCACATGGAATCGACATGGAACTGCGTACTAAAGATCACAAAGTTTAGAGCAAGGTTTCAGCCGAAAGGGGAAATTCATTTATGTCCATCGTCATCAACACACCGACTTCAAATATCGGTCGCGCACTCACCGCCAGGCTCCTCGATGCCGGTGAGCGCATCACGGTCCTGAGCCGCGACAAGAAGAAGGTCGACGAGTTTCTTCATCGTGGCGCACGTGTCATCGAGGGTTCCTTCGAGGAACCGGCCCTCCTCGCTGAAGCGCTTGATGGCGCGGAGGCACTGTTCTGGCTCACCCCGCCGCCGGCGCGACCGGACTACCACGACTGGGCAGTGAGGTGCGCAAGGCAGGCCGCCACGGCCGCTAAGAAGGCGGGTGCGCGCCGAGCAGTCGTGATCTCGAGCATGGGTGCCCACACCGGCCCCGGCACCGGAGCAGTCGGACCCGCGCGAGAGATTGAGAACGAATTTGAGGCCAAGCTTCCTGCAGTGGTCTCGCTTCGCCCGGGAATCTTCATGGAAAACTTCCTCCTCTCCGCGGACATGATCGCGAAGACCGGCCAGATATTCGTTCCAATTCAACCGGGCAAGAAGTGGCCTCTGGTGGCGACGGCGGACATCGCCTCCAAGGCTGCCTGCTGGCTCCTTGATCGCGGCTGGAGTGGGCATTACCGGGTTGGCGTCCACGGCCCCCAGGACCTCTCGACCGACGAGGTGGCTGCAATCATCGCTTCGGCGGTCGGCAAGTCCGTGCACTGCATCGACGCTACGCTCGACCAGGCCCGCGGCGCTTTGACGGGCATGGGCATGCCCGATTTCGTCGTCAACCTCATTATCGAACAGTACGTCGCGTTCCGCGACGGCCGCCTGGATCCGGCCGAGCCGCGCACGCCCGAGACGACGACCCCCACGACACTCGCTGAGTTCGCGCGGATCAGGCTGGTTCCAGCGATCCAGGCCAAGATGTGATTTGGGCGACGCGTAAGAGGGAGGGACGGAAGAGAAAATGGCAGCAAGAGTCGGAGGTCCACGTATGAAGATACTCCACCTGGGGGCGAATGGTGCCGTCGGACAACTCGCGCTTGAGGAGCTGTTGCGGACGAACCATGACGTATCGGCTCTGGTGCGCAACGCGCCCACCCTGCAGATCAAGCATCCTCGGCTCAATGTTGTTCAGGGAGAACCAACGAATGCCGCCGACGTGGAAGAACTGCTCCCCGGACAAGACGCAGTGCTGAGTACGCTCGGTGTTCGCAAGAATAAGAGGACTACGGTCCGCACCGACGTCGCCAGGAACTTGGTGGCAGGTATGAAGAGGCACGGCGTTCGCAAACTGGTCTGGCTTGACGGCGCGGGTGTCGGTTCGAGCAAAGTATTCGTCGAGCGCTCGTCATTCTTCTTCGGGAGAATCATCATGCCGCTTCTTCTCAACCACATGTACGCGGATGCCGCTGTGGCTGACTCTCTTATCGAGAAAAGCGGCTGCGACTGGGTGATTGTGCGTCCGATGTCATTCACCAACAATCCGAAGACGGGGAAGGTGACAGTTATCACCGATATGAGCCATCCAGTCAGGCTACGGCTAAGAATCGCACGAGCAGATGTCGCGGCGTTCTTGGTCGACCAATTGTTCAAGGACGATTACGTCGGGGAAATGCCCATCATCTTCACATGAGAAAGAGCCAACCCGCTGGTGGTTGTTGCTAAACAGAGAGGCACAGGCGGGTAGCGTAAGGAGAGAGCGTGCAGAAACGAATTGTCTTCGTCTTTGGGATTATTTTCACCCTAACTTTCTTCGGTGGCTGCCAGAGAGGACCACGGCCTAGTGTTGCTGCTTCGGCATCCTGCGATCTCGGTGGAGGCAAGACCGTCAAAACCAGGTATTCCAGCCCTCGCATGAGGGGTCGCAGGATTTATGGAGACCTGGTACCGTTCGGCAAGGTCTGGCGGGCCGGGGCGAACGAAGCCACCACTTTTGCCACCAGCAGCGATTTGCTCGTTGGAGGCAAGACAGTGCCGGCCGGAAGCTACACAATCTTCACCATACCAGGGGCCGACAAGTGGACTCTTATCATCAACAAGAAGACTGGGGAATGGGGAATTCCTTACAAGTATGAAAGCGACGAACTGGCACGGGTGGACATGAACGTGTCGAAACTGCCCGCGCCGGTGGAGAACTTCAGCATCGACTATGACAAGTCCGGAAGCGGCTGCACTCTGCAGATGGACTGGGAGACTACGCGCGCCTCGGTGGACATCACTGCGAAATGACGTTTGGAATTGTTGATTGTTGGGTCGCTGATTGCTAATGAAAAACGGAAAGAGCCCGAAAGGCCTCCGTGTCCTTTGGATAGTTACGTCGCCTGCATCTGCACGGTCAGCGTAAGGTCCTGACGTACCGGCAAACGTATCCTCGTCCCGGCGAAATCCGTAATAGAGATGATTGGAGGTTGCCGATGATTAAATACATCCGCATCGATTACGTCGTGAAGCCAGATGTTGACCTCGAAGAGCTGAAGGGGGTCATTGCTGAGTTCGTGGCCGTGATCCGCGCTCATCACCCAGAACACCGCTACACCTCGTTTCAACATCCCTCCGATCCTTTGCGGTTTATTCACATTGGTGAGGTCGTGGACGAGGTCCTTCCGGATCTCCAGAAGCAACCATTCTTTCTCCGCTTCACCGGGCATTTAGAAGAACAGTGCTCCATCGGACCCGACGTGACCCGACTGAATCGCGTCGCTTCCACGGTCGCTCAAGAGGCGTCGTCACGAATTTGATCGAAAGACCAACAGCGTGACCGCCGCGGGAGGGAATGTCACGACGTATCCTCGGCGCCCGTTGGATCGTAATAGAGAGTGTTCTTTCAAATTTAGTAACTCCAGAAGGGGAATTTCGTGGAAAAGAAAAGGTATCAGTATCTATTGTTCGTGCTGGTTGGCTTGGCTGCGATAAATGTGAAGGCTCAGGAGGCCAAGTACCCCCCGCTCAGCGAGTACTTGATGGCTCGAGACGCTGAAATTGCGTTGGCGAAGCGCGGCTCCGGACTACGTTTCCGACCACGCGACGATAAAGGTCTTCACGGCGTCCGGATTTCAAACCGCGCACGAGGGGGACAACGGTTTTGTGTGCATTGTCATGCGCGGGTTTACCGGAGCTCCGACGTTCACTCCGGTCCAAGTCCGAGCGTACATCAATTACGACGCAAAAACTCGGGCTCCCATTTGTCTCGACCCAATAGCGCGCGAACCTTACTCCCTTATTACGAACTTCGGACAAAACTGGGGTTGGAAGGTAAAACAGCCGAGCAAATTGCCGAGGGGGCGCAAGCCGCTTACGCCAAAGGCGAGATCCCCAAGCGCCCGGACGTGTGTTTTGCCTACATGTGGTCGGCGGACCAAGTGCTTGGACCGGTGGGTCATTGGCCTCCACACATCATGGTTTACCTTCCCTACTACGCCACCCTGCTCGGCACCAGACACCCCCAAAATCCTCTTCCTGCCATTGGAGACGATGAGGGAACACCGTTTGCCGTCGGGACCATCCCTGTGGACGACAAACTTGCCATAAAGGCAAGACCATAACCAGGCTAAGAACATCTACTCCGGAAAGATCGGGGAACAAACGCCGCAGATGAGTACGCCCAAGTGAGGAGTGGCGCGCCGCTCCTACCGGTCGCCTGGCGTCTGCGTAGAACCACAGGTGTGTCGGAGAGTCCAGGAATGAATGGTGCGCGCCGGTTGACAAACGCCAAGTAAGATGTATATACATGTTATATGCTTAAGGCTGAGACAAAATCCGAAGCCCGAAGACCATTCCCGCTCTTGCCCTGTACTTGTTCCAATCTCAGACAGGCGGCCCGGGTGGTGACTCGGCTCTACAACCGCGCGTTGCAATCCGACGGAATCGAGATTACCCAGTTCACGCTCCTGATGGCTCTCGACCAGGTGGGCGAGATCTCTCAGGGCGAGTTGGGCGAGATCCTTGCCCTCGATTCGACCAGCCTAACGAGAATGCTGAAGCTCCTCAAAGACCATGGGTGGGTACAGGCGAAAGAGGGCGAGGACCGGCGAATGCAGATTTTTCGTTTAACCAAGGCTGGCCGAGAGAAGTTCCAGCAATCTCTGCGCCACTGGAAGCAAGCCCAGGAGCAATTGCGAACTGCTCTGGGCGCAAAGAACACAGGCGAACTGAGCGCGCTACTGGCGGAGATTACTCGGGTATCGCAGGAGGCGTAATTCTTAAGATCTCGTATGGCTGTATATACATCTTATGAAGAGATCGTCAGACGCAAGGCCACCTCAGGAAAGGAGAAGGAGCAAATTGCCATCTTTCAAGGGCAAGCCGTGACCGCTCGAGACAAGCACCAAGACTTTTCCTTTTGTTGTCATTTTGTTCTCCTCTTTGAAATCGAGTCTGTTTTCGCATCCGCGGTTGAATAGGGTTATGACTGCGGGAATCCGAACATCAACCACGACTGATTGGCTACCCAATGTGGGTATAGCTCCGTCATCTTGTCGAACAGCTCCTGGTCGGACTTCGCGGTTTTCTGCACCCGGTCGAAGTCCTCGAGGTAACGCTTGGTGTCCTGGATCGCCGACGGAGAGTCGGGCGCGCCAGGCTTCTTGTGACCGGCGACAACCATCGCCGGGTTCAGCGCCGCTAACCGGTCCAGCGCCGCGATCCAATTTTTTCGGCTCTCGGGTGTGGTGTCGCCGACATACATGCGGCATTGGTTGTAGACGACGTCGCCGGCGACGATCACGCCGATCGACGGAACGTGTAAAGACGTTGTATCGGCACTGTCGGTGTGGCCCTGCTCGATGATGCGCAGTTCGTGGCCCTCGAGAGTAAACGTGTCGTGCTCATAGGGCTCAGGTGCAACCAACTTCGTGGGCACCTGCCCGGGAAACATACGGCGGGCTAACCGCTTCACTGGTGGAGAGAGATAAATCTGCATGGCGTTCAACGTCTTAGGCGTTGCTATCGCCCGAGCTCCCGGGAAACGGTTGAGCAGAATGCCCAGACCGTAGAAGTGGTCGAAATGGGCGTGCGTAATATAGATGGTCTCCAGGTTGCGGTTATGAAGTGCAACCCAATCCGCGAGAGCCTCGGCCTCAGCCACCGTCATCATTGCGTCTACCAGCACCGCGTCGTGCTCGCCGAAGATTAAAGTCGACGTGATCGGGTCAAAGCCGAGCGCTTCGCCGAAGGGCTTTGGCCGCTCGCCGACCATAGCTTTTCCCGGAGCGGTAAAAACGTTCACACTAAGCGTGTTCGAGGCGACAGGCGTGGTCACGCGCGCGGTCTCTTTCGGTCCTATTTGTGCCGCCCATTTGGTAGTCCTTTCGATGTCAGAGCGAGCGACTGTTCGAGGCAAGATTAACAGAAGCGCGACGACGAAGGCATTGGACGAACGTATCGATCCTAACAAAGTATTGGTTGAAATTTACGCTATGGGCGGTCCACCTTATCCCATGGTGGCTGTACCCCCCCATTGCCCCACCAGAGGCGGGCATGGGCAGACCGCCACGGTTAGGAATTGATCAATGAGGGCGCCGCGAGGTTTCTTGAGACTCATGCAACGTAGCTGAGACACGCGTCCACACGCCTTCCAATAGCGCACGCACCCACTTTTCGGCGGGACAGTGGCTCCAACTCTGACTGAGGAAGACGAGGTTACGATTCCCTGCGCCTTGGCTCGCGCTTCCCAGCCCAAGGATGAAGAGCGAGCCTCTTTTAAAGGGACAACCGCCGACCTCGCCGGAGGTTTTCGGCTGGCGTACAACGGTGGCTGGTGCAAAGAGGCATTCGTCCACGGCCGAGTCCGTCGTTATTGAAGATCGAAGCGCCGGGTCGGCAGCGAGTTGCCGCATTTTATGCAGGCCATCGACAATGAGCTGCCGAGCTGTAATTAGCGCGTTAACGCCAGTCAGATCGCCATTCACCATGGAAGCAAGAAGCGTTTTAGCCCGCTCCAGCCTGCCACTGATGCGGCACCGCAGCATTTTCAGGACATTGGAAGAGCTTACGGCCTCAAGCACCATATGGGCCGCTGCCGAACTCTCCTCAGTAGCCGTGAACGTTTCCACGAACAATCTCCCTATGCTCTGCTGCACAAGCGGATCGACCTTCTCCTCAGTTCCGATCCCTCTGACCCATCCGGCTAATGGCTCCAATTCAGTGGGTCCGTGTTTCACCTCGTCGGCCTTGACACTTAGTCTCGACCACAGTTCTTCTTGCGCAGCGGCTCGGCTGCGGTTGGTGCGCGGCAGAATGATTGCGAATAATCTGCCGTTGAGCGAGAAAATACGGAGGATTTTCCGGAGAAGCTGCACGTTGCGAACAGGACCACGTCCTATGAAGTCCCGATCGAACCTTGAATCGTTTGAAATTGTCCGGATCTCCGCCGGACCCGTGACCTCGAGAATGTCAATGATACCGAGGAAATACCCGCGTTTAATGCTGTGAACACTCATCCTATGCGCCGAGATCGTTTCAAAACCCGCTTGCTGTGTACCGTTCTCTGTGTATCGCCGGGTACATGACCTTCTCGTCCTTTCACATCCCGATGGGCTGCGAATCGGTGTTGCGTCGATCCCCTGCGAATATGGACATGATGAGAGAGCTATTGTCTTGCGTCTCGCATCCGATAACAAACTCTTCCTCAATACTGAGCAGGAAGACTGGAGCAGTCTGGCGAGCCGCTTGTCACAAATCTACAGCGGGCGGGTGGACCGCACTCTCTATCTGCTAGCCGACGATGACGTTCGGTTTCACAGTGTGGCTTATGCCCTCGACCTTGTGAAGAACGTCGGGGTAACGCGCAACTCTGACCAAGTCGGGATAGGGGCGGGCAATCTGCACATCGGGTGCGTGTGATTACGCCAAACGCGAGGAACACCCGGTGTTTTGAACTACATTTGGGCGGTCCCAACTAACATGTCTTAAAGTGGTTGTTGAGAAATCCCCATTCGCTCATTGACCCGGCAAGCGTTATGTTTCTGGTGTCGCCTCCCACTTCGGTTTCGTTTCTCTGCCCCATCTCTTAGGGTCCTCGTTATGCATCTTTTCCATCGCCTTCGCGGTGTCAGGATGCTTTTCCATCACATGTTTCGTCATGGCTTGGACCATTTCGTCCCATGACGCGGCAGACAGCTTCTGTTCACAAGGCCCGCCCAATGATCGGCACGTCATCGTTTTCATTTGCCACCTCGGTGCACCTTCTACGGATGCAGGGTCGGAGTGGAGGGGTTGTCGGATTTATGGGGTTTCGATGGTTGTGTCTGCATTACTCGATGGATCTGCCGACCAGTGTCGTCATCACCGGCTGCGATTCGATGCCGATCCTGCAGCAAGCTGTCCAGGCGGCCCGAAGTTTTATGCCCATGGGGTGTCCGAGAAGCCGTTGAAGCGGACACACGCATCGAACCATAGGATCCGGATTGATTGCCGCAATTGTAGGGAAGGGCGAAGTCATCCTCGAGCAGCTGCGCTTGGCTCGATCACATCCCGGGTGGGCGGGAGACTGGGCCGGTAAATCCCAAGCTTCTGCATCTTGTGGATCAGCGTAGTGCGCTTCAATCCAAGTTTGGTGGCCGCGCCTTTCGGGCCGCCAATCACCCAACGAACTTCCTCTAGCGTTTGCAGAATCAATGAGCGCTCGGAGTCCCTCAGAGTAGTTGCAGCTGTCGAGACGGTAACGGGATGGGTCCCTGTCGTTGGCAAAGGATTGGGAAGCACACCATCACTTGAAAGAATCACCGCGCGTTCAATAAGGTTCTGTAGCTCGCGGATGTTTCCCGGCCAGTGATAGGAGTTGAGCGCGGACATGGTTTCTGCGGGAATGCGCTCGATTTTCCGCCCCATCCGCCGACCAAAAATCTCGACGAAATGCATGACCAAGGCGGGAACATCTTCGGGACGCGCCCGCAGCGGTGGCAGCAGCACGGGGAAGACATTCAGTCGGTAGTAGAGGTCGCTGCGAAATTGGCCTCGATTCACCATTTCGGCGAGATCACGATTGGTGGCAGCCACCAACCGAACATCCACTTGGTGAGTCCGGGTGCTACCCAGGCGTTCGAACTCCTGTTCCTGCAGTACGCGCAGCAGTTTGGGCTGCAACGCCGGCGGAATATCCCCTACTTCATCCAGAAAGAGCGTGCCTTTATCGGCCAGTTCAAAACGGCCAATCTTTTGGGCGATCGCTCCGGTGAATGCGCCTTTCTCATGGCCGAAGAGTTCGCTTTCGAGGAGATCCAGAGGTATCGCAGCGCAATTCAGCCTCACGAAGGGGCGTCCGCACCGCGAACTGAGGTTATGAATCGCGTGCGCGATCAGTTCCTTGCCGGTGCCGGTTTCTCCCTGGATCAGAACGGTGGAATCCGTAGGCGCGACCCGTTCGACCTGTTCGAGCACGTCTTCAAGAGCAGGGCTGCTTCCTATGACCTGCTCAAATCTGTGCCCGTAAGAACGTTCGTCAACAGCCCGTGATATCTGTATACCCGCCACAGAGACCCCCTCGTGTACACGCCGCTTATCGGGCTCAACGTTCTAGGGCAGCCCGAACACTGGCTAGCAAGGCTTCGTCGTCAAACGGTTTTGCCAGGAACTCCACCGCTCCCGCTCTTAATGCCCGCATTCGCATTTTCTCGTCACCGTGCGCCGTGATGAAGATCGTCGGAATCCGGCGCTGCTCATCGTTCAGCTCGGCCTGCAATTCCAGCCCCGACATTCCCGGCATGCGGACATCCGCAATGAGACAGGCGGTTTGGCTCTGCTGACCAGACGTCAGGAATTCTTCCGCGGATGCAAAAGCTTGCGACCGCAATCCAACCGATTTCAACATGCCCTGCAATGCGCCGCGCATCAAGTCATCGTCATCGACGATCGCGACTAAGTTCGTCTTGCCTTGGTTGGCCATGGTTTAAAAGCTAGCAGCGTCGTCTGAAGTGCACAATCATACGTTGGTATGCGAGTGCTCATACCAACCCGCGGCCTTCCGAAATACCTTCGCGTGCCGCACGCTAAGGCAACACCGCGCATTGGAAAAAGCGGGGACTGAATCCGTAATCCAATTAGAGAGGGATTCAGCAGTGGAACCGTCCAAATGTTGACATCGCTATCAGCCTGTCGACGCCCCGGACGGTCAATCCTCTTTGCCCGCGTAGCCCAACCTGAGAAAGAGAATGTGCGCACACATATCATGCCTGTGTATTGGGCCTGATGGAGAACAGTACTGTGGAGCAGCGTGTCGAGATGCGGGAAGGGAAGGTGTGGAAATCGCGTGTCAATGCAATCACGTGGCCTGTTCACTCATGATCCGACCGTTTGGAGCAAGCAGTGCTGATCTGCAAGATTTATAACGCTTGGGCTTGAAAACTGGCTGAGTACGCCGAACTATAAAACGCTGCTCCGCAATGAGGCTGAAAAGAACGGGAGTCCTATGACGCACCCAAAAAATACGTAGGGATTCTATTCTTTAGCGTGCATATCTTTCTGGAAGCGTACGGCTCAGCCCAGACTTTTGCGGTGCCGGAGCCACCGCAGGTGTGGGCTAGGAATCTTGTTGTATCCCTTACGCTTGATGCCGTTAATGAAAACGGCCGGGATGCCTTCGCTTTCGAGGGAGAAACGGTGGCTCCGGTCATCCGCGCTTCTCCTGGTGACACTCTGCGAATCACGTACATCAACAATCTTCCTCCCAAGTCGGCGGAGACCTGTGCGATCAATCCGTGCATGGATATGACCAACTTGCACTTTCATGGGCTCACCGTCTCCCCGGATGCCCCACAAGATGATGTGCTCACCATGCTGGCTAAACCCGGGCAGGTTTTGCACTACTCAGTTGAGATTCCACGCGATCATCCGCCAGGTCTATTCTGGTACCACACCCATCCGCATGAGGAGAGTCACCGGCAAGTACTGGACGGAATGTCGGGCGCGATCGTAATCGAAGGAATGGAGCGCTATTTCCCTGAAGTTTCACAGCTTCGCGAGCGGGTGATCGCGGTGCGCGGCCGCTCCATCGAGCATGATCCGAATGCCAGCGCACTCATGCGCGATGTTGAAATCCCCGCTCAGGGGTGTGGGGGAGAGGCCGAGAAAGTCGAGGAGATTTTTACCGTCAACGGAGTGACTCGGCCGCAAATCGAGATCGCGCCTAAAGAGCGCCAGTTCTGGCGCATTGTGAACGCTTCAGCGGACCGGTACCTGGACTTGCAACTGGATGGAGAGGGTTTTGAAGTCGTGGCACTTGATGGGATGCCGCTTGCCTACCGCGATCCCAAACATCCGACCCAAGTGACCGATCACGTTTTGGTTGCGCCTGCGGGCCGACTCGAAGCAATCGTCACCGGTCCGCCCTCCGGCGCTCATCGAACCTTGCGACCCCTGTGCGTGAATACGGGTCCGGTCGGGGATCCCAACCCCGAGATGGTGCTGGCAGATCTTGTGCCGCCAAGGGCCGATCAATTCAAAGCGGACTCGCCCTCTCGGCGTGCGCATGTCATCGACCACCGTCCTCCGATTTTCAAACCGATCGACGTTGAGCCTTTGAAGAAAACGGCGCCAGACTTCATTGTTACTTTTACAGAGGACAAGAACGGCTTCTATATCAACGGCCGCAAGTTTTCGCCCGATGCGGATCCGATGACAAGCGTTCGTGTGGGTACGTATCAGCATTGGCGTATTGTCAATGCAACGGCCGAACTGCATCCTTTCCATATCCACCAGGTTCACTTCTTGGCCTATGCGCAAAATGGTGCGCCGCTGCCCGATCCAGCGTGGCTGGACACTGTGAATGTTCCGTATGGTGGCTCCGTGGACGTCATCCTGGACTTCACCGATCCAGTCATCAGGGGTATGTCGGTGTTTCATTGCCATTTGCTGAATCACGAGGACAAAGGGATGATGGCCAAGATCCTGTTCAGGTAATAACAGCCTCGGTGGCGTCGATTAGTTTCTGACGCTGCGTAGGAATAGGGCAAACATGAGCGACGTTACTCGCAGATCGTTAATATCCCGCGGAGCGCTAGGCTTGCTGACAGTCGGCTGGTTCAGCGGCGTGCCTGACGCAACCGAAGCCCAGCTTGTATGGAAAGCTTCAAAGTGGAAACTCGCTGAGCTCGAAAAGCTAGTGCAGGATCCAGCCCGGATCAAGCAGCTGTACGACGTGGTGCAGATTGGCGACGGGAAATTCCTGAGCAACATCAAGAATTCTTTCGATGGCCTGCAGTTCGGTTTCGGCATCCCGGAACGGCAAATCAAGATCGCAGCGGCGCTGCACGGCCCTGCCAACATGCTCAATTACGACGACTACATATGGGAGAAGTACCAGATCGGCGAGTGGCTGAAGGTTACCGACCCGGCAACCGGGAAACCTGCAATGAAGAACCTCTTTTACAAGAGCAAGAGTGGCCTGATGCCAGAGTCTGCCGCCAAAAATCCGGACGACCTCGATTCCATCTATCAGGACACAAGCATGCAAGCCCTGCAATCGAGGGGCGCGCAGTTTCTGAGTTGCCATACCGCGCTAGAGGAGCAGGTCCGGGTCCTTATCTCTCGCAACAAGCTGTCCCAGTCGCCGGAAGGTGTCGTGAACGACATGCTGGCGCATTCCGTTCCGGGAGTCTTGGTCGTAGCCTCCATGGTCGCGGCTATTGCACTTCTCCAAGCCGAAGGCCATTACACATATATCACGGTTTAGACCAGTCGGTGCTAGGTCACGACGATCGCAGGTGTCGCCATATCGTCACTGCCATGACACGGGCAGGAGTGGGCTGTTGGTTTTTCAACACGTGCTGTTGGCAGCACGATTGCATTCAGATGGTTGAACGGAGTCACAGATCAGGGCTGGAAATACTAAGGGCTGCACGCGAGACAGGAGGAAACGGAGATGGACGGGGACTACATGTTTCTCTGTGGAGTGATGTGGTGCAGGTTCGGGCAACAAGAGGCGGGCAAAGAGCTCCTAAGGGCTGCGACTTCCATGGATCCGGATATGAGGGCACTGGCGTTGGCGATGTTGGCGAACGGTGCGCTTCGCTTGAGGGACTTGAAAAAAGGGGCTGCGCAAGTTCTCGCTCGATCCTAGAGGAGACCTATGTGGATGAGATCATGCGCTATTTGTAAAGCACTTTTGCCCAAAGTCCGATTGTGCGATTCGGTGTGTTGTCAATGCGGATGGATCTGGTAGGACTGTTGAAGCTGATGGACGCTGCCCAGCTCCAATGCCCTGTGGTCCCGTAAGAATTTGATTTTGCAAGAGCCTTGGGATTTGCGCACTTTATCGACGATGAGACGAATTCATGTCCTACAACAAGCCAGTCACGTATCACAGCAACCAGTACAACGCGCAATCGGCGTGTCAACACTGCGAGGGGATCATCTGCCACGAGCGCTGGTGTCTGACGCTGAATCCAGTTGTCTACTATGCCTGTGAGATTGTCCTGTATCCCGACAAGCTGACAATCGGAGACGCCATTATTCTCCACTCGCTAGGCGTTGCATGGAGCAATGTGCGCTCCTAGACCCCCGATCCAGCCAGACCCAGAATTGTTGGCGGGCTGACGCCATCTTTTGAAGGCTTCCGTTGGCCCTGTCAGCCACTGCTGGACATGCTGTCCGACGATTGACATCGTCCGCTCCAGAATAAATACCCTCTCCCCATCTGGATCCTGTCGAAGCTCCCTAAACAATTGACTTGCTAGTGATTTCCAACGCACGAGTGAAGTGGAACTGTGCTTGCGTTAGCTGTTCTTGTGGCAAGTCGATCGAAACCTGTGAATAAGGATAAAGCGAGATGAGCGACAACAAGGACGAGAAGATCAAAACCCTGGAGGGCAGAGTTTCACGCGAAGCATCCTGGGAATGGGCTCAGCCGCATTGGCTGCGGCTGAGTCGTGCACGCCGCTTTTCAAACCCCGAGGAGGTTTTCTATGCTTGAAGGAATTTTTCAGCCCATGCATTTGTTGGTAATCTTTGGAATTGCTCTGCTCGTGTTCGGGCCTAAGAAGCTTCCTGAACTCGGCAAAGGAATCGGAGAAGGTATCCGTGGTCTCAAGTCGGCGATGAAAGACCACGAGGAGCCCTCTGACAAAATCACGAATCAGGTTTCTGATTCGAGCCGCCAGTAAGACACAAGGCCAGGACGCGGGACGATGCTTTAGGGTGTTTTGGATACTTCGCCGGGTGAGCTGATACGGACTCGGGTACTCGCGTGATGCAATTACCGGTTCCCGATGGTGCCAGCCAGACTGCTGAATACCATTTCGGTGAAGACTTCCGCGGTCACGTAACCACTACCCCACTTGACATCGAAAGCTTTGGTTGGCGCAGCCGTGACCACTTCATCCATCGTTTTTCCTGCTGCGATTAGGTCCTTAACCCGCTGCCGAACTTGCACCAGCATGTCACGGTAATTCTCGAGATCTGCGCGCGTGGCTACTGGACCGTGCCCCGGGACGATCTTGGTCTGCGCGTCCGTTTGCGCCAGAATTCGATCGACCGAATGGATCATGCCATCAATTGACCCGCCAGACCCCAGATCGATGATGGGATAGAAGGGATTCGAAAAAATGTCTCCTACGGCAGCGACATTTGCCGGAGCGATATAGATAACCGTATCTCCGTCCGTATGTGCGGGTCCGTAGTTCTCCAATGTCAGTTTCTGAGACCCTTGCTGCAAAGTCATGCTGCTTGAGTACGTGACTCCTGGCAGCGCCTGCGACGGATAGTGACCGTCGCGCAAGCCAACGAATGGGACGTTTTGTACCGATGAGAGCTGCCTCTTCACGTTCTCTTGGGCGATGATGGTGACACCGGAAGAGCCGAGGTAGGTATTTCCACCCGTGTGGTCAAAGTGCCAATGTGTATTCACCAGCCGTGTGACGGGACGCATCGTCGTTTTGAAGATCGCGCCGCTCAGCTCAGAAATCCGCGAAGCCAGTCCGCTATCGATCAACAAGATGCTGCCATCATCGACGATCGCCGTCACGTCGCCTCCGTCTCCGGAAAAGACATATAGACCCTGACCCAGGGACGTAACTTTCAGCGGACTATTCTCATACTGTTCCGTAAGTTTCTGGGTGACCGTCTTGCCCGTTCTCGCCTGTCCTGCCCCGCGCGCAACTCCTCCCGTCATCGCGACGGCGATAACAAGCACTTGTATAAGAGAAAATGATGGCCGCGTCTTTTGAAGGATGTTCATACCTTTACTCCTTTACCGGACGGTCGGGCTCGCGCTGAGAGGTTCGTTGAGCCGCGATCCAGGGACGGAAAAGACTCAGACGGAACTGCCCAGGGCCATCCTGATTACCGCCGAGAGGGCATTCCTCGAAAAGTAGAGAGCAATGACCGTAGTAGCAACTTCGCTGTAGGAGGTGAAGACAAACCTTGCCAGTCTCCGTAAGGGTGAAAATCCTCCTCCTCGACGCTCCGCCCAATTGAGTCCCTGCTGGTGTCTTTCAGTTCTCAAGTCTGCACTTGCTGCCGGCATTCGCTGGTGAGAGATAGCCGCCGGCCTCGGAGCTCTACTCCCCGCTAGTGCATCCTCCCGCGAGGAAAAGCCGACCGCGAGAATGGAGGGTGCGGCTAGGAGGTCGCGCAATGATTTCTCGCTCGGGTACGCAATGACGAGGCGCTCAGGACCAGTTTCGGTGCGAAGCCCTGCTATTACTGCGTACTGCACGCCCGAAGAATCGACCAACTCGTTCACGACCGCATCCTCCGTCACTCTTCCCGCTGTTCCATATACCTTGTGCAGTAGCAAGCGGAGTTCCAAACTCGTCTGTGGAAGCAAATCAGTGATGAATGAGACTGAGGCGAAATTGCCTGGAAGGGAAGAATTGTCGCGCGCCACGAGAGAAATGACGCCCGCCACCGGGACAGCTTGTCCACAGAAGGACATCACCGAGGTTAAAATAGCTGGGGGAAGAAATGTTTACGCTCGAAAGCCGGCGCCAGAAGAAGCGATCGAAAGCTGCAAGGTACTGTTTCGGCCACGAGGGTCATGCCGGGTTGGATTCATTGCACAGGCGTTGGGAGTATTCCCGTCCTCGCTGAAATCCGTGCGCAAACGGCTCTTCCACTGCTTCCCCGGGATATTGCCGCTGCAGTTCTTCGAAGTCGCTCGCCATCTCGGACGCGATCTGATCAAACTCTTTGCAGCGATTTCTGGCGTGCAGAGCCGCTTCGAAGCCCAAGAGGTAGAATTTCTCGCCGTCTCCGAACTGCCGGCCAGATTTGAGGTAGTGTTCCAGAGCTGTATTCACATTCGTCTTGTCTTGGTTCACCATGTTCTCCTCCACCTGCGCCTCGAAGGGCCCGATGGCTGGTTTGGTCCAACTGTATCGCTTTACGCCGCGGTCTCAGCGACTAAAGTTTCGATTTCGCTCACGTCTTCATCCGTGAGGTGAAGCTCGCCGGCGCGCATCACTCCTTCGGCCTGGCCTGCATTGCGGGCGCCAACGATGGCTCCCGTGACGGCGGCATTGTGTAGCGTCCAGGCGATACCTGCTTCCCCAGCGGATCTGTTGTGGCGTCTCGCAATCTGGCGCAAGCATTCAACCAGCGCGAGGTTGCGAGACAGATTGGGCTCGGTGAAGTCGGGATGAGTCCTTCGCCAATCGTCGTTGGGGAGTTTGGCAGCTCGCTCGCGGGTCATGGCGCCCGTTAACAGACCGGAAGCCATCGGAGAATACACGATGACTCCAATGTTTTCCCGCCTGCAATAAGGCAAATCCTGGTCCTCGACCTCGCGGTGCACGAGCGAATACCGAGGCTGCAGGGAAGTGACGCTGGCGACGGCCTGCGCGCGGCGCAGTTGCTGGACACTAAAGTTGGAAACCCCAATCCAGCGTACCTTGCCTTGCCGCTGCAGGGAGGCGAGCGTTGACCATCCTTCTTCCAGTTCGCCTGAATCGGGGTCAGGAGGCCAGTGGACCTGGTAGAGGTCAATCACTTCGACCGAGAGGCGCCGGAGGCTGTCTTCGACCTCGCGCCGGATCGAATCAGAACTCAACACTCTTTTCACATTGCCTTTGGTGTCCCAGCGCAGGCCGCATTTGGTGAAGACGTAAGGCCGCGGGCCCGACCAGGTTTTGAGCGCACGGGCCACGACTTCCTCGGAGTGTCCGAGACCGTAGACCGCGGCAGTGTCGATCCAGTTGACACCGAGTTCGAGCGAGCGGTGAATGGCTGCAATGGAATCGTTGTCGTTCTGAGATCCCCATGCGAATTGCCATCCTGAGCCGCCAATGGCCCAGGCACCATAGCCCACGGGAGTGATGTGCAGGTCCGAGTTGCCGAGTTTGCGCGTTTGCACTTCCTGTCTCCTCCTAGAGTTCTGTTGATCGACTGTCCTGATGACCAGAGGCTCTAACCTTTGGCAGCCGGCGGAGGGAACTTCTTGAACATCTTGGCCACACCCTTGTCCAGATTCTTTTCATTTTTGTCGGCGTTGTTGGACAGAGTGTCCTCGGCGCTGCCGCGCCAAATCAACTGCTTGGTTTTTGCGTCGTACATGTCAACAACGAGCGTTCCTTCCTTGTAGTCCTGCTCCGTGGTGGTGGCTTCGCCCATCCCCCCGAATCCTCGCCAACGCCATCCTCCGCCGAAGCCGTCGTAGAAAGTCTGAAGTGATCTCTGGGTCTGGGTTGTCTTAATCGCCACGATGGCCACATCGCCACCACTGTCTACCTGAGTCCAGCCCTTAGCGGCCAGTTGGGCATCCACGGCATCCTTGATTCTGGCGTCCCAGAGAGAATTTTCTGGCTTGATTTCCTGCCAGGAGTAGGTCTTGTACTGGGAAAAGTTGGCCCGCTGATCAAAGTCGGTTTTGACCTGCTGCGCGAGCGCGGTTCCCAACGCAAACAGGAAAAGTACGGTGCAACCTGCTGTACGGCCAATGGGCTTCATTGAGCCTCCTTCTCGGAGGTCAGAAATGCATTCTAATTTCCAAAGACGGTTTGCAACTCAGACACAGCGTTTGACCTTCTGGTGCAAAGGTTTGTGAATTCATGCTGCTCAAGATTCGGGAAGGGAAGCGAGGTTGGCAACGTCGACGTGCTGACTTGCTGTCAGCATGCGGACGCTGCGGTGGTTCATTCCTCTATACGGATCTAATAATCCGCTAAGCCAACGTTGGGGCGGTTGCCGCGGCTTGCTCTGGAGCACTCGGACTGGTAACGTGCTCTGAAATAGTTTTCGTGGTCAGCTAAACCACCGAAGGAGTGCTCACATGCCTCGACAAATACCAAAACCTGTTGAAGAACTCTGGAAAGGTTATCCGACCGTTTGGAAAGCGTTTAATGAGTTGGGCAGCCGCTGTCACGAGGCTGGACCGCTTGACGAAAAGTCTCGACGACTGGTGAAACTGGCGCTTTCGATTGGCGCCGGGCTTGAAGGTGCTACCCACTCTGCCGTTCGGAATGCTTTCAATGGCGGAATCACGGAGGAAGAGATTGATCACGTAGCACTGCTCGCTGTCAGTACTTTGGGGATGCCAGCTGCAACGCGCGCTTTCACTTGGATCCGCGACAAACGCGAGGGATAGAAAGAAGCTACTTTGGCCCTATCCCCTGTGGCAAGGAAACCTGGACTTCTTTAGCCCCACGGCCCAGAGGCGAGATCAGGCCGATCCGGCACGGGCCGTTTTAGAGGTCACATCGAATCAAATTTAAATTTCACAACCAGAATGGTAAGGTCGTCGTCGAACCCGACGTCACGAGAAAAATCCGTAACGCTTTCAAGGATGTGGTTCATTAGATCATTCGCTGACATCGTATGACCGCGCCGAATCAGAGTCGATAAACGTTCCATTCCAAATTCTTCTCCCAGCGAATTCTCTGCCTCGATTACGCCATCGGTGTAGAGGACCAGAACGTCGCCGGCAGTGAGGCTGGCCGAGCTGGTTGCACAAGCATCGCTGTCGAACATTCCGATCGGAAAGCAGGAGGAGTTCATCGGAACAACATCGTCAGTCTTGGCTTGAAACAGGAGGGCGGGGTTGTGGCCACAGTTGACGTAGCGAAGGGACCGCTTGCGCGCATCAATGTCCGCCAGCAGGAGCGTTACATAACGGCTGCTGTCGGATAAGGAGTAGAGCCCGCTGTTCAAGCGATTCACCATTTCCAGCATGTCTCGTTTTTCCCTCGCCTCGAACTGTACGGCAGCCGCCGTTGCCGACATCAGAAGCGCCGCCGGAACTCCCTTGCCGGCGACATCGGCAATTACAATCTGAATGGTGTGCTCGTCGATGGGTATGTAGTTGTAGTAATCGCCGCTAACACCTCTTGCAGGCTGCATCTTGCCCGCGATTTCTACCCCGCGGATGGAGGGACGATGGGTGGGCAAAAACATCCTCTGAACCTGTGCCGCTAATTCAACGTCCTGTAGAAGTTGATCGCGTTGGTGACGCACCGTCCTATCAAGTTGTTCTTTCTGCTTCACGTATCTCTGGATGACGTAGACGACGAAGGTGAATCCAACGGCCGCCGTGAGATTGTGTGCAAGGCGCGCCTCGAGGCTTGGATAGGGAGGGCCAAAAAAGTCGTGTAGAAAGACGCAGACCACGATCAGCGCGTAACCAATCCGGGTGCGCAGAAACATGGCGCTTATCCCGAGAGGCAAAATGTAGAGATATCCTAACGAAACAGTAGAGACGATGAAGTCGGCATACGCAACCGCAGCAATCGATGCGAGGATCAGCGTCGCTGGCAGCCACGGTGCGTCGGTGGCAGCCACATCCCGCCGCAAGAACGATCGCGAAGTGAGCGACGTTAGAGTTTCAGAGTGAGTTCCCGCCAATGTCCCCATCGTCATTTCTTTTCTTCGAACCGGCGTTACAAAGTGTGTTGCCAATGCTGCATCGCTGAGCGCGTGAGGCCCCGAATCAAACCTCAAAGAAGTTCTAGGCTGCCGGTCGCCATTGAGGTTGAGTAGTCCAAACCCCAACGATTTGTTTTCATAACCCCCTTTTTGCGAAGTCTATTGATTGCGTGGCAGCGGATTCTCCGCCGTTTGCAAGTGGCGACCAAAGGCCTGCAAGAAATCAATGGCTGCAGCCAGACCGCGTAGACTATCTTTGCTGAGGAGTCGGCGTAACAAGCCAAAGACCCCGATTGGCTTTTCCTTCTCGGCAGTAGCTGCAGCAATGCCTTCGGGAATGGCCTGGAAGATGCCCTTGAACCACTCCGGCTCGATGCTGCCGAGAATCTGACGCCAGAAGAGCAGATTCCTGATAGCACGAATCGCTTCCGGTGTTTTGACGTTGTCCACGACGGTCTCCAGAATCTCGTCGCTCGCTGCCAGGGCACCGCGCATGAGTTCCAGCACGCCGCGGTTGTGCAACTCCTCGAGCACTTCGTAGGCGGCCAATACCGCTTCAGCATGTTCTTCGGGCGCCTGCTCCAAGCGGGCGCGCAATTCAGCCCGTGGGTTGCGCGGCGCAATTTCTAGAGGTATCGGTTGAGCCATTCAATTCTCCTCACATCACTTGTTCGTCTGCAGTTGCACCAGCACGTTGCCATTTCCTGGGGGCGCATAGTCCGCTCGCTTCCACTTGCGCTCGACTTCCACTCCACCCTGAGGCGTGGGATGACCGAATCGAGAATTGATGCGCGGCAATGGGCTTTCGCCGACTTCGGCCAACACCTTCAGGCGAACACTGGCTTCTTTGTAAGCCGGCGTGTTGGTCACGGGGTCGGTGTGGCTGCTGGTCAGCCGGTTCACCGGGCTCTCGACCGAGTTCATCGGCATGTAGAGCTCCTTGCCGTGTACCCGGTCAGTGACCAGGGCGCGCACTCGAACCTTCCCGTAGCGCGAGATCAGTTGCACCCAGGTTCCGCTTTGAATGCCACGCTCTTCGGCGAATTCCGGGGAAACTTCTACAAACGTGTCGGGAGTTTTCTCTCGAATCCCTTCGGTGCGGTAGGTAAGGTTGCCTTCGTGAAAATGTTCCAGAAGCCTGCCATTGTTCAGGTGCAAATCAAATTCAGTGTTCGGCCGATCGATGGGCCCAATCCAGGAAACCGGAAACAGCCTCGCTTTTCCATCGGGGAAAGCAAAGTGTTTCGTATACAGCAGGGGCTCATCGGTACCGTCGGCGGCGACTGGCCATTGCAGGGATTTGTAGCCCGCCAGCTGCTCGTAGTTGACGCCGGCGAACATTGGAGTCAGAGAGGCAATTTCATCCATGACCTCGGAGGGATGCCGATAGCGCCAGTCGGCGCCCAACCCGTTGGCGACGTCTTGAATAATCTTCCAATCCGGCTGACAACCCGCCAGCGGTTCGAACACCTCGTACAGGCGCTGAACGCGACGCTCGGTGCTGGTGAAGGTACCTTCCTTTTCCAGGCTCGGGGCGCCGGGCAGCACAACATCGGCATAGCGGCACGTGTTGCTGAAAAAGATGTCCTGCACAACGAAGAAATCAAGCTTCTCGAACGCCGCAGCAACATAGTTGGCGTTTGAATCGACTATGCTCATCTCCTCGCCGATCAGGTACATTGCCTTAAGCTTGCCCTCGTGGATCGCTTCCACCATCTGGTGATTGTCTAGTCCCTTGGTGGAGGGGAGTTTTACGTTCCAACCAGTCTCAAATCGCTGACGCACTTCGGGATCATCGACCGACTGGTAGCCGGTTAACATGTTGGGCATCGCCCCGTGATCGCTGGCGCCCTGCACATTGTTGTGTCCGCGGAGCGGATAAGCGCCGGTTCCTGGTCGCATGTAATTGCCGGTGATCAAAAGCAGATTCGAGATGGCCGTTGAAGTATCGGAACCTTGCGACTGCTGGGTGACTCCCATCGCCCAGAGAATGCACGTACTCTTTGCCTCCGCAATCATGTGTGCGACGGTTCTAATCGACCGTTGAGACAGACCGGTAAGGCGCTCCGCGGCTTCCAGAGTGAAAGGTTCCAAGCTTTTTCGGTAATCTTCCAGTCCATTGACCCATTGATCCAGAAACTTCGTGTGCGCAAGCCCGTTGTCAAGCAGGTAGCGGCTGACGGCGGAGAGCCAGATCAGGTCGGTTCCGGGGTTGGGATGTAGAAACAGGTCGGCGCGTCGGGCCATCTCGTTTTCCCGCAAGTCGGAAACAATAAGTTTTTGCCCGTTCAGTTTGTGAGAACTTTTCACCCGGGTGGCAATCACCGGGTGACTCTCGGCCGTGTTGCTGCCGATGATGAGGACAAGCTCGGCCTTCTCCATGTCGGAGATGGAACCTGAGTCGCCGCCGTAGCCCACCGTGCGGAACAAACCCATGGTCGCCGGCGACTGGCAATAGCGGGAACAATTGTCGACGTTGTTCGTGCCGATGAGCGCCCGGGCCACTTTCTGCAGGAGATAGCTTTCTTCGTTCGTGCACTTGGACGAAGAGATGAAGGCCAGGGAGTCCGCTCCATCGTTTGCCTTGATCTCTAACAGCCTGCGCGCAACGAGGCCAATCGCTTCCTCCCAGCTTGCCTGGCGAAACTTGCCGTGCTCGCGAATCAGCGGCGTGGTTAGCCGATCCTCGCTGTTGATGTGTCCCCAGCCAAACTTTCCCTTCACGCACGTCGAAATGCCATTGGCTGGGCCGTGCTCGGGCGCGATTTTGAGGATATGGCGATCTTTTGTCCAGACGTCGAAGCTGCATCCCACGCCGCAGTAGGTGCAAACTGTCTTTGTCTTGCGGATCCGGTGCTCTCGCATCGCATGTTCGGCCTCGGAGATTTGAAGGATACTGCCGTAACCGGTTTCGGGCTCGACTCCCTTGACGACCTCGATCATTCCGCTCAAGGCAGACTTCTTCAGAGATGTCAGGAATCCGGCATGGCCCAGCATACTTTTTTCCATCAGAGCATTGCAGGGGCACACCGTGACGCAGTGGCCGCACGAAACGCAGCTCGACTCTCCGATGGTGGACCCGCCGTCCCAGAGCACACGGGGATTAGGGTCTTCCCAGTTGATCGAGAGCGTTTCGTTGACCTCGACGTTCTGACAGGCTTCTACGCAGCGGCCACACAAAATGCATTGGTCGGGATCGTAGCGGTAGAACGGGTTCGTGCTATCGACTTGGTAAGGTTTCGTTCGGAAAGGGATTTGTTGATGCTCAATGGCCAGCAGCTTCGTCGTGTTATGGACGACGCAATTGCCGTTGTTGTTGTCGCAGACAGTGCAGTACAGCATGTGATTGCTCAGGATACGATCAAAAGCTTGCACCTGGGCGGCTGCTGCTTTCGCTGACTTGGTGGAAATCGCCATTCCATCGGTGATTGGGGTTGCGCAAGCTCGAATCAGTCGACCGTTCACTTCCACCATGCATGTATCACACGTCTGAACCGGCCCGAGTTGTGGGTGATAGCAGACATGCGGAACCGATCCGCCAGTACGGTTGATCAGATCGATGAGAAGCTCGTCAGCTTTCGCTTCTTGAACACTGCCGTCGATCGCAACCTTCATCACAGTTGTTTCCTCCGCCCAACGTGTAGCAACTCGGAGTCCAGACGCGAGAGATCAGCTAGCTCTACTCTGCAGGTCCGTTCCAGTACCGATCCGACGGACAGATGACATCCAGCCTACACTCCCAGTCGAGATCTGGACAGCGTCGCTTTGGGTGCGGCGGTGCTACGATCCCGCGAATTGAATCTAGTCCGATCCCTCATGCTTCCGAGAGGTCGAGGATCTTGGGGACATTCGTGAGTTGTTAGGTAACAGAAAAAGCTAAAATGGTGATGTGTGAATAGTTCGAATCGTGACCGAGTTCGTAATCAGTTTGGATAGCCGATCTCTAACCATGGTTCGGCAAAACCTCACCCGCAAAAATGCGGTTTGGCGTCGCCGGCCTCCTCTCTGGACCAGCGCCAACCGTATCGGATGGATCTGCGCCGCTCTCGCCGGTAATCTGGACGACACTGATTTTTCTGGCGGCCCGCTTTGGTCGGAGCCGGAAATTAGCCGAGGCTCGCTCCCAGGTTTGACGCCAATCCGTCAAGCACTCACCCTGACACCTGAACTCCTCCCCGCGTTCGCCCATCCTTCCGCCGCACTCTGGACACACACAATTCAGAATGCCGGAGATCACATCCGCACTCGACCTGACTACAGTGCATCTCATGAAGCGCATACGAACCTCCCAATGACAATTACTTCAGCCGTCCGTGAGCCGCTCCCGTCTCGCCGTGAGCGCTCCAGGTTTCCGCACCGAAGGTAAATCGCCCATAGCTGAAGCATTTATTCCTCCAAAGTGACGGCGCGTACGGTTTCTGATCGGGCGTTACCATAAGAACGCAACTCGACTCAGACAGCGGAGAAGGAAGCCCCTGGTTCTGGGGGAATCAGTTACGGCCTCTGAGGTCCGGGTCTGTCCACATACCGACGAGGTGTCAACTCGAGGACGGCTGCAACGTTCATTTCGAGTCCTGTACTGCCAGTCGGTAACTTCAGATGATTCATGTCTTTGAAAACACGCAGGTAAGTCATCGCGCGCGACTGGAAGGCGGCGTGCTTCTCAGCTGTTGTACCTCGGAGAAGGAACATGCAAGCGACAGAGGAAGTCGGAGCTAAACCGCTAATGGATTTCAGTATTCGCAAAGAAGGGATCAGCGAATTGCAGGACGCCCTGACGCTCTACCTGCCGCGGTTCTACAAAAGCGCCTATCGACAACTGGGCAACGCAGCCGACGCGGAGGATGCGGTTCAGGATGCAATGTTGGCAGCCTATCTGCACTTGGATCAGTTCAAAGGTCAAGCCCAAATGTCGACATGGCTAACCGCCATTGTTACCAATTGTGCACGAATGCAATTGCGTAGACGGGCACGCCAGCTCCAAGTGTCGCTGGACGAAACAGCTGGGGCGGATCAGAAATATTGCTGGTCCGACCGCTTAGCCGATCCCGGACTCAGTCCTGAAGACCAGTGTCGAAACTCGGAACTTAGGAGACGTCTTATTCAGTCTGTCATGCGGCTCTCACCCTCGTTGCGCCGGACCTTCAAGTTGCGAGACCTGGAGGGGTGTTCTGTGAGAGAAGCCGCGCACACTCTGGGCCTGGCAGAAGGAACCGTCAAGGCGCAGCTTTCTCGGGCCCGGGCGACATTGACTCGGCAGATGCGTCGGGCGCTCCGCTCAGAACGTCGTTCAGTTGTGAGTCGCGCTTCTTTGCCGGCGCTGACAGGCAGTAAGCAATTGAAACCGGTTCCTGTCGCATCCAGCGAACACAGCACAATTTGAGGGCAGCACAGGTCCGCCTTAGGCAAGTATAGGCACGTTTCGTCAGAAAATCGCGGCTTAAAGGGCAACGAGGTCGGGAACGGCGATCTGAATACAGAACGACGGAAAACAAACGCTATGTGGATTGTTCGACTCGCATTACGGCGGCCCTACACATTCGTGGTGATGTCGATCCTCATCCTGATCATGGGGGGACTCGCGATCGTTCGCACGCCAACCGACATTTTCCCCAACATCAACGTTCCGGTGGTGAGCATCATCTGGACCTATACCGGTATGGTTCCGCAGGACATGGCCGACCGGATCGTTACCATTACGGAGCGGAATCTCACAACCACCGTCGACAATATCGAGCACCTCGAGTCGCAGTCGCTCTACGGGATTGCAGTCGTTAAAGTATTTCTCCAGCCGACCGCAAACCTTCAACAAGGTATTGCACAAATTGCGGCAGTGTCTCAGACCCAATTGAAGCAATTGCCTGCGGGTACGACACCACCGCTCATTATCGCCTACAGCGCATCGAGTGTGCCCGTCCTTCAGTTAGCCCTGTCTGGCCAAAATATGTCCGAGCAGGAACTCAACGACTATGGCCTGAATTTCATCCGGACGCAGATCATTACAATACCTGGAACGTCGGTGCCCTATCCCTACGGCGGCAAACAACGCCAGGTGCAGGTGGATCTGAATACGACCGCTTTACAGTCGAAGGGACTCTCCCCCTTGGATGTGGTGAATGCGATCACTGTACAAAACCTGATCCTACCCACCGGAACATCCAAGATCGGCTCCAAGGAGTACGACGTATCGATTCCTAACGCAGCGCCGCAAACCATTGCGGACCTGAACCGAATTCCGATCAAGACCATTGGCGGCACGACCATCTACATGAAAGATGTTGCCTGGGTACGCGACGGTTTCCCTCCGCAGACCAACATCGTGAAGGTCAATGGGCAGCGCTCAGTATTGCTGACGATTCAAAAGGCAGGGAATGCGTCAACGCTGGATGTGATTTCAGGCGTCAAGGCCCTGCTGCCTCAGATTGCGTCGACAGTTCCACCCCAGCTCAAGATGACCCCCTTGGCCGATCAGTCCATTTTTGTTCGTGGCGCAATCAGCGGGGTGGTCAGGGAAACCCTGATTGCCGCTTGCCTGACCGCTTTCATGATTCTCACTTTCTTGGGCAGTTGGCGAAGTACGGTAATCATCGCGACCTCAATTCCTTTGGCCATCCTGACCTCAATCATTGTGCTGAGTGCGATCGGAGAAACGATCAATATCATGACGCTCGGGGGACTCGCTCTGGCAGTCGGCATCCTGGTCGACGATGCCACGGTCGAAGTTGAGAACATCAATCGCAATCGCGCGGCAGAGCCCGAGAAGGACATGGACCAAGTCGTCCTGGACAGCGCATCTCAGATCGCGACGCCCGCCTTCGTCTCCACGCTCTCGATCTGCATTGTGTTTGCGCCCATGTTCTTACTCTCCGGCGTAGCCCGATACCTGTTTGTGCCGTTGGCGGAAGCAGTTGTCCTTGCTATGTTGGCCTCGTATTTCCTGTCGCGGACCATCGTTCCGACGATGGCCAAGTACTTATTGCGGGGCGACAAAACGGAGGCCGAACGTGCCAACAACCGTAACCCGCTCGTGCGATTTCAAAGACGTTTTGAGGAGGCCTTTGAAACATTCCGTCACAGCTATCGCGGCCTGCTCGAATTATGTCTCCACCATCGGCGACTGTTCCTGATTGTGTTCTTTCTGTGCTCTCTTGGTTCTCTGGTAATTCTGATCCCCTGGCTGGGCCGGGACTTCTTTCCCAGTGTCGATAGCGGCACGTTCAAGCTTCATATGCGTGCGCCTACGGGAATGCGTATTGAAGAAAGCGCGAACCTCTGTGATCTGGTCGAGAGGTCGATTCGGAACCAAATCCCGGCAGGCGAGGTCGAGAGCGTCATTGACAACATAGGCCTGCCCTATAGCGGCATCAATCTTTCTTACAGCAATTCGGCCCCGGTTGGTACACAGGATGCCGACATTCTTGTGACCCTGTCCGCCCATCACCATCCCACGGACAACTACATACACCAGCTTCGTCTGACACTGCCGAAGCAGTTCCCAGGGGTGACCTTTGCTTTCTTGCCGGCCGACATGGTCAGCCAAATCCTCAATTTTGGCCTGCCGGCCCCTATTGACGTTCAAATCGTCGGAAACGACTTGCAGGGAAACCGGCTCTATGCGGACGCATTGCTCGCGAAGATCAGGTATGTTTCCGGAGCCACCGATTTGCGGATTCAGCAACTGTTCGATGAACCCTATCTGCGCATGAGGGTCGAACGCACCAAAGCAGAACAACTTGGTTTTACCGCACACGACATTGCGCAGAATCTCCTAGTCTCACTGAGTGGCAGCTTCCAGACTTCGCCCTCGTTCTGGCTTGACCCCAAGAATCGTGTCAGCTATATGATCGCAACTCAAACGCCACAATATCGTACGGATACCCTGCAGGACCTACAGAACGTTCCAATCACAGGTACTGACCCCAACGCCCCTCCATCCATCATTGCCAGCCTGGTATCCACACAGCGAGGAACTGGAATGGCGGTGGTTTCCGATTACAACGTCGCTCCGGTGATTGATATCTTTGGCTCGGTCGCGGGGCGCGACCTGGGCGGTGTGGCCGTCGACATGAACAAGATTATTGACGCCACCCGGCAGCAATTACCGCGCGGTTCTCGAGTGGTTGTCCGTGGGCAGGTTCAGACCATGCGCGCCTCCTACATCGGCCTCCTGAGTGGACTGGTGTTCTCGATCATCCTGGTTTACCTGCTGATCGTAGTCAACTTTCAGTCCTGGCTTGATCCTTTCATCATGATTTCGGCACTGCCCGCGGCACTGGCCGGGATTGCATGGTTCTTGTTCATAACGCACACAACTCTGAGCGTTCCCGCGCTGATGGGAGCCATCATGTGCATGGGTGTCGCAACCTCAAACAGCATCCTGGTAGTGAGCTTTGCCACGGAGAAAATGACGGAAGGAATGGATTCTGTTGGGGCTGCGCTGGAAGCTGGATTTACGCGTTTTCGCCCCGTGCTGATGACCGCGTTGGCCATGATTATCGGCATGGTGCCCATGGCTCTCGGACTCGGCGACGGCGGTGAACAAAATGCTCCTCTTGGCCGCGCCGTCATCGGTGGTCTGCTTTTCGCGACCGTCTCGACGCTGTTCTTTGTTCCTACATTTTTCAGCGTTCTGCAAGCCTCACGCCGGCATTCAGCCCAAGTGGAGAAAGCACATTAGAAACACGCGGTATGGAGAAATTCATGTTGCCTCAAACGGGACATTCTCAAGCTGAAGATAGTCCACAAATCGGCGGGCAAATACGCCCGTTGAATGATGCCGGAGCGCCACAGCATTTGCGCAAATCATGGCTCGCGCTCGTGATCGCAGTGATTGCGGTGGCGACCCTGTTGGTATCGGGCATCTGGTCCCGTGTCAAAGCCCGAGCCACGTTGGATAAAGAAACTGCTCAAGCGGCTCTTCCCGCCGTCTCGGTTGTTGCGCCGAAACGAACATCGCCCGCCGACCAAATCATCTTGCCCGGAAACGTCCAACCATTTATCACTTCACCCATTTACGCGCGCACGAATGGCTATCTAAAAAAGTGGTATTTCGATATCGGCGCACATGTCAAGAAGGGACAGCTCCTTGCTGTCATCGAAACGCCGGAAGTCGATCAGCAACTTCAGCAAGCCCGTAGCAACCTGTTAACCGCGCAGGCAAATCTCGATCTGGCTTCCATTACCAAGACGAGGTATCAGGGACTTTTGAAGAGCAACGCCGTATCCCAACAAGATGTGGACAATGCAGTCGGAACCTACAACGCCAATAAGGCTATCGTAGAAGCCGACCAGGCGGCGGTGCAGCAGTACTCGGCGCTGGTCTCTTTCGAAAAAGTCTATGCGCCCTTCGATGGCGTGATCACCGCGCGTAACACCGATATTGGCGATCTCATCAATTCTGGCAGCAATGCCAATGTGAAAACCGATCTCTTTCACGTCGCGCAACCGGGAACCCTACGTGTCTATGTAAACGTCCCCGAGGAATTCTCGCGGGGAATCAAAGTCGGAATGACAGCGGATCTCAGTCTTGCCGAATTTCCGGACCGCAAGTTTCAGGGAAAGGTGGTGCGCACCGCCGAAGCCATCAACATGACAACCCGCACCCTGCTGATCGAAGTCGATGTGGATAATCCGACCGGCACGCTGCTCACCGGTTCCTACGCAGAGGTCCACTTGGCGGTCCCGACGCAATCCTCCACCTTCCTGCTTCCCGTGAATACTCTCCTATTCCGCACAGACGGTTTGCGTGTGGGCGTTGTGAAGGAGGGCAAGGTCGTGCTGACTACCGTTACTCCCGGGCACGATTTCGGCAACGAGATCGAGATCGTCTCCGGTCTCAAGGTGAACGATCAGGTCATTGTCAACCCGGCCGACTCAATCGTTAACGGACAGCAAGTCCAAATTGTTCAGGCAACGCTGCCGGGAGATGTGAAGTGAAGCTGCCAGCAAAACTGATCTTTCGAAACTCGCGGAAAACGGCCGGGCGGGTCCTGATCGCAATAACGGCACTCCAGTTGACTGGATGCGTGGTTGGCCCCAAGTACCACCCGCCGGCGGTACAGGCTCCTCCTGCCTATAAAGAGCTAGGAGACTGGAAACCCGCCCAGCCGAATGACCAGAATCTTGGCGGTGAATGGTGGAAGATATTCCAGGATCCTCAGCTGGACGCCCTGGAACAGCAGGTCAACGTATCGAATCAGAATCTAAAGGCCGCGGAGGCGCAATTCCGCCAATCTCGGGCGACGCTGCGCTACTATCGGGCGGACTACTATCCAACCGTGACCGCCGGGCCGTCGGCGACTCGCGAGCGGATCTCGGCCCGACGGCCTCCCCCGAATTCAATCTTCAACGGCATCACCTACAACGACTATGTGGTTCCGTTCGACGTGTCCTATCAGGCTGACGTCTGGGGCCGGGTCCGAAAGAACGTAGAGTCCTATCGGGAGCAAGCGCAGGCGAGTGCGGCAGACCTGGCGACCGTCAATCTCAGCATGCACGCAGACCTCGCCGTTGATTATTTTGAAGCTCGTAGCCTGGATGCCGAGGAACAACTTCTGAACTCCACGGTGAAAGAGTACGAGCAGGCCCTGGAACTGAACGAAAATCGCTTCCAGGGAGGGATCGCGTCGGAAGTGGAGGTCGAGCAGGCGAGGACTCAACTGGAGACTACTCGCGCTGAGGTCATTGATGTGGGTGTGGCGCGTGCGCAATACGAACACGCGGTCGCTATCCTGATCGGGAAACCGCCGGCAGAATTCAGCCTCCCTCCTCTGCCTCTCACCGCGCCCCCTCCGCACATTCCTATCTCACTGCCATCAGAATTGCTTGAAAGACGCCCGGACATCGCCGCCGCGGAGAGACTGGTGGCCTCCGCCAACGCCCAGATCGGAGTCGCCAAGTCGGCCTATTACCCGATTGTCGACTTGAGCGCCTCGGGAGGATTTGAAAGCTCCGCCATCACGACGCTCCTCAATGGACCGAGCGGCTTATGGTCGATTGGGCTGTCGGCCGTAGGTACAGTTTTCGATGTCGGGAGACGCCGCGCTCTGAACGATCAGGCGCGGGCGGTCTATGACTCTCAAGTCGCAAACTATCGACAGAGCGTCCTGAATGGATTCCAACAGGTCGAAGACAATCTCGCGGCAGTTAGGATTCTAGAGAGTGAGGCAAAGGTTCAAGACGAAGCGGTTGTGGCAGCCGAGCACTCGTTAGACCTCTCGGTCACTCGCTATAAGGGCGGAGTCACAAGTTATCTCGAGGTGATCACCGCACAGAATGCCGCATTGGTAGATGAGGTGACAGCAGTCAATATCTTGGGCCGTCGTATGGCGAGCACGGTGCTTCTCATTCAAGCCCTCGGGGGGGGATGGGACCGCTCGAGTCTGCCAGACCGGCCTGAATGCTGCGGCAAGCTGGTGAGCGGTAATGCCCATCCTTAACTGGATCGTTCTCATTGTTTGCGTGCAGGTTCTTTATGCCTCTCGGTTGTCGACGATCTCATATTGCGCAGGGAATTCTGTCAGCTTCAGCGGTGCTCGTGATTCGGGGCGAACTCGACGGCCGATTGGACCCGGACCACGGTAGCACTGCCCTAGTGTCCGAAACAGCCGACTCGAAGAGCTCGGGGATAGATCCGGCTCACGACGTGCACAAGGAACTTACCCACCTCCATTCGGTCCGCCGGTTGGCGCATTGGATTGGACTGTCATCAAAAGCAGACTTTCCGTTTGTGCTCTGGCTCTAACTTTCTCCTGCTGGTCGCATTTATCTACTGAGAAGTGGGCAAGTCGCCAGCAGTGTTCGGACTGGATAAGTCATCTGACTCATCGATGAAGCTGCTCACACAAGTCCTGACTGGATGCGATGGGGGAGAAGACCTGGTGACCTTCGAGAAACCAACGTCCAACACGCGTCGAATTGGACGTTCGTTGATTGTTTTCGAACAATTGCGAAGGTTGGTGTGCCATTCGTGCCTCCCAATTTGTTGATGTTTGTTAAATGGTTCTCGGTTCGAATCCCATTCTAGGTAAAATGCCCCCGCTAAGGAGTCATAGATGACGCCGTGTGGAACTGCGGTGAAGAAATCGGACTGAAAAGGCTGGCATGGGCGGTTAAGCTCCGTCCCTGGCCAACGTGTTTTCAATAGGTTAGGAGAAATTATTAAACCTACTTCGCAACGCAAAAAGTCTTCTATCGCGACGCAACGGCGAACGCGTCGATGATGCTTAAGCCATCATCTCTTTGAACCCCATCGACTTGCTGAGATGCCATTCGTCGCAGAGCCTGTCAGCGCCGCCTTTCATCGATTTGGCGCTCTAGACTCGTAACCACTGCATAAACAAGGAGGTATCGCGAAAAGTTAAGCCGGGATGAGGTCTGACCATTCATCGGAGGCCAGGTTTTGCCTACGGTGGTGCAGTTCACGAACGCCCGTTCGTCCCCGTCAGCACGGCGCTTATCCGAGTCGCACTTCCTTAGTGCCCATACACGCAAGAATGGGTGCGTTTAGAATTCAACAATTCTTTTGAATCATGTCGAATCCGTCGACTTTCCCACGTCATACATTCAGGTGTAGTTAGAACCGCCGTTGCTTAAGGAGGACGTGATGCAATTCGCATTGTTGATCTACGAATCGCCGGAGGCTTTCGCGACACGGAGAAGCGATGGGACCGACTCCTACACGGGCGCTTGGCGCGCCTACCACAAGGCTCTCGTCGAGGCAGGCGTCTTTGTCGGAGGCGATCCGCTGGAAGTGCCGGAAACGGGAACCACAATAAGAATTCAGGATGGAAAGCGGGGCGTACAGGACGGTCCATATGCTGACACCAAAGAACAGCTGGGAGGATTCACTATCCTGGAACTGCCGTCGCTTGACGCGGCCCTGGAGTGGGCAGCGCGTTGCCCGGCTGCCTCGTCGGGTGCTGTAGAAGTTCGTCTGATCGCTCCGCAAACGAAGCGCAGGATCACGGGATGAGCGGGAGTGATGAAGAGAAGGTTCATCGGACAATCGAGCGAGTGGCACGCGAGTCCTACGGTCGCCTGGTAGCCTATCTTTCCGTACACACGCACGACCTTGCCGCAGCCGAAGATGCGCTGAGCGAGGCCCTGCTGAAGTCTCTGACTGCCTGGCCGCGAGACGGCGTGCCTCAAAATCCTGAGGCTTGGTTACTCACGGCGGCGCGCCATTCCGTCATCGATGCTGTGCGTCATCAGCGGGTGGTTTCGGAGAGCGAGCCGACACTTCAACTTCTGCAGGAAAACACCATGGAGACCAACTTCTCGACCGAGTTTCCGGATGAACGTCTGAAATTAATGTTCGTGTGTGCACACCCAGCAATAGATCGGGCCATGCACACGCCTCTCATGTTGCAGACTGTTTTGGGTCTGGACGCGGCGCGTATTGCCGGGGTCTTTCTGATTTCACCCAAGACGATGGGGCAACGCCTGGTGCGTGCCAAGACGAAGATCCGCGATGGCGGTATCCAATTCGAGATTCCTGAGCCGCGCGATTTGCCGCAACGGCTCGATGCGGTGCTTGAGGCGATCTATGCGGCCTTTGGCATCGGCTGGGACGACTTGGCAGGAGTCGACGGACGGAGCCAGGAACTGGCCGAGGAAGCCATCTGGCTCGCGCGGGTGCTCCTACAGCTAATGCCCAACGAGGCAGAGGTTAGCGGCCTTCTGGCTCTCATGCTGCATTGCGAAGCTCGGCGGGCCGCGCGAAGGGGACGAGATGGCCGATACATTCCTCTTTCCGAGCAGGATCCGAAACTGTGGTCGCTTCCTTTAATAGAAGATGCGGAACGTCATCTCGCAGACGCGTCCAAATTTGGCCGTCCAGGGCGTTTTCAACTGGAGGCTGCGATTCAATCGGTACATGCCGAACGGGGACGCGGCGGCCAGATAGAGTGGGCAGCGATCGTGGGGTTCTACGAGCAGCTGAACCGCATATCGCCGACACTCGGCCGACGAACTGGATACGCCGCCGCGCTGGCGGAGGCGAATCGAGCTGAACAGGGACTGGCAGTTCTGGATGCAATCGACAAGGAAACAGTCTCTGCTTATCAACCCTACTGGGCGGTCCGCGCTCATCTCCTCGAGCGTCTTGGAAAAGGCCCCGAAGCCCAGCAGGCTTACGACCGAGCGATCGGACTGGCTGAAGATCCCGCCGTGAGAGAGTTCCTCATCCAAAAGCGGGGTTAATTTTTTTCCATCCGCTCTGTAGAAATCCCTCCACCTTACCCGTCACCAGTATAGAAGCGGCCAAGTGATCAAGCTTTGCCGCCGAGAGGTGACAGATGTGCCCATTCTGTTTTGCAACCCTGGGACTAGTCGTGGCCGGCACGGTCTCTACTGGCGGACTGGCGGCGCTCGCCGTCAAAGTGTGTCGCAAGAAGAACCATGCAGCAGAAACCCTTCCTGACGGCAACGAAAGGAGCAATGAAAATGTCAACACGCACAGTCGATAACCCGAAAGTAGTGTCGCGAGATGAATGGCTTGCGGCCCGCAAGAAACTACTGGCCAAAGAGAAGCAGCTCACGCGTGAGCGTGACGCGATTGCCGCCGAACGCCGCCAGCTTCCCTGGGTCAAAGTCGAAAAGAACTATGTGTTCGATTCGCCCAGCGGCAAGAAAACTCTCGCCTCCCTCTTCGACGGCAGAAGCCAGCTTATCGTGTATCACTTCATGTTCGGTCCGGAGTGGAAAGAAGGCTGCCCCAGTTGCTCGTTCAATATGGATCACACGGACGGCGCGTTGGTGCACCTGGCGCAGCGCGACGTTTCCTTTGCGGCGGTTTCCCGAGCGCCATTGTCCAAGATTGGGCCGTTCAAGAAACGAATGGGTTGGAAGTTCAGCTGGGTGTCGTCCTATGGGACGGATTTCAACTACGACTACCAAGCGTCGTTTACGCCGGACCAAATTGCCACAGGCAAGGTCGAATACAACTTCGATCTCGTAGAGTTTCCTAGCGCGGAGGCGCCAGGAATCAGCGTGTTCTACAAGGACAAAGCTGGCGACATCTTCCACACGTACTCCGCCTACGCTCGCGGGTCGGAGAACACGATCAACACGTACAACTATCTCGATTTTGTTCCCAAAGGGCGCGATGAAGATGGGTTGCCCTTCACGATGTCATGGCTCCGCCATCATGATCGCTATGAGGACGGACGCTTAGAAGATGCGGACCGGCCGTACTGGCCCGCTGAAGCCGCTAAATCTTGATGCTTAGAAAGTCTTAATCCGGTTGTGGCCTGTCGTCTCCAATCTAACGACAGGCCAGCCGCCGAAGCCGACTACAAACATTTTCGCAGCCGCAATCGAACCGCCGACGCCTTAGGTACACATATGTTCCTAATTGCGTTTGGCGCGGGCGGACTGGCAAGCTGGGACGTGCCGAGTGGCGGAAGAAAGCGTGAGATGCGAATTCAAAAGGTTATTTCACTGAGAAATTTTCTCAGAAGGCGACACTATGAAGACGCTGCAAGAATCGAAAATGCCCTCCCCGATCTTTATCGGCAGATGGACCCCCAAGATTCTGTTTTCGCTGAAAGAGCGGCCTCATCGACACGGGGAGTTGCGCCGCCACCTCGGAAGCGTGTCGCAGCGGATGCTTACCAGAACTCTTCGCGGTCTCGAATCCACGGGATTGATCTCGAGACGCGTGATGGGGTCGAAGGCCATTGCAGTCGAGTATTCCTTGACACAGTTGGGAAAGACGATCATCGCTCCACTCCGAGGTATGTGCCGCTGGGCGAAGCGATACTGCAGGGAGGTGAGCGCTGACGTGCAGGTGCAATAAGCGAGATGGATGTCAGAGGGCGGTTTGCGGTTTTGAAGGCAAAAGACGACCTAATAAAGGAGAACAGTATGAACATTACAAATAAGACAGTCTTGATCACTGGCGCCAGCCGCGGTATCGGCAAGGCACTCGTCAATGAAGCGCTCAGACGAGGGGCGAAGAGGGTATATGCGGGAACACGCGGCGCGCTCGAAGACGCCGACGAACGTGTGACGCCTCTGACGCTGGATGTGACCAACGTTTCGCAGATCCAACGGGCAGTCCATGAGGTCGATACTCTTGATGTGCTTATCAACAACGCCGGCATCGCCATCTACGACGATCTGAACAATCTCGAAGTGATCGAGCGGCACCTGGCAGTCAACTTCCTAGGCTTGTGGAAGGTGACGCACGCGTTCTTGCCGCTGCTGAGACGCTCGAACGGGGCCGTCGTCAACAACCTGTCGTTGGCGGGACTCGCAGCCTTGCCGGTCATCCCTTCCTACTCTATTTCGAAGGCGGCCGCGTTCAACCTGACGCAGTCGCTGAGGGCGCTGCTAGCCGGCCAAGGCGTAACCGTCCATGCCGTCGTCCTGGGCCCGATCGACACAGATATGAACCGAGGTTTCGAGATACCGAAGGCCTCGCCCGAGTCCGCGGCGCAGGGCATCTTCGATGGCTTGGAAAGAGGCGAAGAGGAAATCTTTCCCGACCCCGCGTCTCAATCCATCGCCGAGGGCTGGCGCGCCGGCGTACTCAAAGCGCTTGAACGTCAGTTCGGAGCTTTCGTGCCAGGGCGCGAGGCGAAAGTCGCATGACCTCCTCAATGTCATCGACAGAAACGGCAGGAGAACGATAAAGAACACTCGACGAAAGGAGCGCAAGACGATGACGACTCACAAGACTGGGACCTGTGAAGAGTGGCTCGCTTCGCGGCGGGAACTTGTCAGGCCGTGCGCCGTTCGCTTACCGGGTTGAGAAATCGAGCGGTCCGAAAACGTACCAGAATGCCCTGAAAGAGGAGTTCCCGAATGGAGCTGTGACAGAACTCATAAGCGTGCGGGATTAGAGGCGGCTTGTTCCGAGAAGTGAAAGGAGAATGATCCCATGTGCCCAGTATGTTTCAGTAGCCTGGCATGGCTAATCACGGGTGGCGTTTCTGTGCTCGGCGCAACCGCCGGTGGAGTAGCAGTCGTTGGCGACAGGAGAATTGCTACAGGGACATCAAAGATTTGGAAACTGAGGACTTGCGCGCCACTTCCGTCAAGGCCTTGTGTTTAGAGGCCTCAAAACCAACGTAGAATCAGAAAACAAAGGAGAAATAAGATGGCAACAAGCAAACAGAGAGACAAGGAACACGGGAAAGGGCATCTCGCGATGAACCCCCCCCGATCGTGTCACAGCAGGAGTGGGAGGCTGCGCGGCAGCAGTTCCTGGTGAAGGAGAAGGCCTTAACCCGCTCCCGTGATGCGCTGGCCGCCGAGCGTCGACGGATGCCGTGGATGACGGTGGAGAAGAAGTACGAGTTCGACGGGCCCAAGGGAAAGCTTAGCCTGCTCGACCTGTTCGAGGGCCGCAGGCAGTTGATCATCTATCGCGCCTTCTTCGAGCCCGGGGTGTTCGGCTGGCCCGAGCACGCCTGCCGCGGCTGCTCCCTGGGTGCCGATCAGGTCTCCCATTTGGCCCATCTGAACGCTCGTGACACCACCCTCGCCTACGCCTCACGTGCGCCGCAGGTGGACATCGCGCGCCTGAAGGCGCGGATGGGCTGGGAGATGCCCTGGTACACCATGACCGATAGCTTCGACAAGGACTTCGGCGTCGATGAATGGCACGGCCACAACGTGTTCTTCCGCGACGGCGAGCGGGTGTTCCGCACATACTTCGTCAACGACCGCGGCGACGAGGCTATGGGCAGCACCTGGAGCTACCTCGACATCACGCCCCTCGGTCGTCAGGAGACTTGGGAGGACTCGCCAGAGGGTTATCCCCAGACCCCGCCGTACAAGTGGTGGAACTGGCACGACAACTACGACGCCGAGGCCACGCCTGACGCGAAGTGGGTCGATATATTAACGGACCCTCAGGAAGCCGCCGCCCGAAGGCGCGCCGAAGAGGCGAAAGCGAGCTAAGGAGGGGCGGCCGCTTCGCCGCCTTCGAGCAGCCGGCTGTTTTCACACAGGAACTGCGCGAGTGCTTCCGCAGGGTGCGTCGAGCCTAGCCAGGAGATGTTCGCGGACCTCTGATCCACCACCGCGCGGAAAACAGAGACGATGATGAAGCATATGGCCGGAGACGGTGAGGTCGAGCGCGACCTCAGGGAAATGAAAACAGCGCCCCAGGCGCTCACGGAGACAACGATGACAGACTTCACGAGAGATGAACTTGGAGCCCCCTAAGGTAGTCGATCGGAGCACCTTCCAGGCCGAGCTGGAGTCTTTGCGGGTTCGAGAGAGGGCTCACACAAGAGAAGGCGACGCCATTGCAGCCGCCCGTCGACGGCTCCCCACGGTCGAGGGCGGTTCGCGAGAATCTCCGCAATCTCGGTCTGGATGGGCTCGATGTAGTCAACCTGCGATGTATGTTTAGCATCCACGAACCCGCCGAGGGATCGATCGAGGCACCAATGACAGTTCTAGCCGAACTCCAGCAAAAGGGGTGGTGCGTCAGATCGGGCTCCCAACTTTCCAATATCCGACTCGCTTGAAGAGCGCAGCGTTTCATCGATTTTGAGCCCGAACCTCGTACCCACCTGAATAAGTAATGAGGTCTCGGGAAAAATTGAATGCTAGACGGATGCGCGAACGCATGGAAGACGTTCACGGGAAACGGACGTCGTTTGCGCTTGAGGTGACCATGGCGCCCGGCACCGCCGCCCGTTGGTAAAGGCGTTTTCCAGTAGAGAGATGCGCGATCGCGCGTAGGGAAAGATCAATCGCGCAATACGCGGGCGGGATCGGTCCGGGCTGCCCGCCAGGCAGGCAACAGACAAGCTGAGATCGCAGTCATCGACATGACTGCGACCGCCGATCCGAATACCCACGGATCGTGAGGGCTCACGTTATAGAGGAGTTTTCCGAGTAATTTGGTCAGAGCTACCGCTGCAACCGTACCGAAGAAGACACCTGCTGCTGTTAGCTTCAGGCCGCGCGAAATGACCAGACGAAGCACATTTGCGGCGCCGGCGCCAAGAGCCATACGCAACCCCAGTTCGCGTGTGCTTTGCGCTACGGCGTAAGACATGACCCCGTACAGGCCAAGACCAGCGAGGACAAGCGCCAGGCCTCCCAAAATCGAAACTAAGGTGACAGCTACAAGTTGAGGCGAAGTCGAGCGGTTTACTTGTTCTTGCAGTGTGATCATCTCGTAAAGCGCAAGGTTTGCGTCCAGAGCATGCACTTCACGAACCAGCGCGGCCAGCAGGCTCGGCAGCGGCTGACTGGTACGGATATGCAAGACTGGTCCGCGCACGAAATCCTGGCGGAGGGGCACGTAGAAAAATGGTCTTGCGGTCTCCCGCATGCTGTCGTACTTCGAGTCAGCGGCCACACCCACGACTCGTGCCCATCGTCCGTTTACTTGGAGTCGACGGCCGATAGGATCCTGACCGCCCCAGTAGCGCGTCATCATAGTTCGGTTTACGATGGCGACCAGCGGCGCGATTTCGTCGTCAGCGCGAGCGAATTCTCGACCTGAGAGAAGAGGTATCCCTAAAGTGGTGAAATAACCCGGACTGACCTGGTTGTACTCAATCGCAGGTTGTTCCTCAGGTGGAGGTTGGTAGCCGTCCACCGCAATCGGCGTGGAAGAGTATGTACCGTAGCCCAATGGCGTCACCCGGGCAAGAGCAGCAGACTTCACGCCCGGAAGCCCACTCAGCCGGTCAATCAGCTCGTCCTGAAAGATTTTGGCTCGCGGCACGTCGTATCCGGCTGCGACCAGCGACACACTCGTCGTCACCACGCTGGTCGTGCTAAAGCCCGGGCTTGTGGTTCGAATCTTTTCCAGACTCTCCAGCAACAAGGCCGCTCCAACCAGCAAAACGAAGCTCAAACAAACCTGGAACACGACGAGGCCCGAGCGCATCCACGCTCTTCCCCGGGCGCCGACCACACCTGAGGATTCGGCTTTCAAGGGCCCGGCCGGATCAAGGTTGCGCGTTTGCAACGCCGGAATTAATCCGACAATCAGCGTCACCATCAAGCAAATACCAGCGCTCCACGACATCACGCGCCCGTCGATTTCCCCGGGCAGGTACATTGCTACTCCCGAGCGCGCTGGTAAGAGGATCACCAGCGCGTGGCGGCACCAGTACGCCGTCAGAAGGCCGCCGGCGGTGCCCAGCGCTGAAAGAATGAGACCTTCAGTGAGGAGTTGCGCCATCAAACGTACGCGGCTGGCGCCAATGGCGACACGAACGCTCATTTCGTGACGACGGGCGAATGAGCGGACCAGCAGAAGATTACCCACGTTGGCGCAGGCAATGAGCAGAACAAAAGCCACGACAGCCCCCATCACTTCGAGGGTTGGCAGTAGAGTGCCGGCATTGTTGAACGGCGTCTGCCACAGCGGCCACAGCCCAATGCCGCACCCACGGTTTGTAGCTGGGTAGTTCGTCTCCAAGCGCGCCGCAATTGCCGAGATTTCTTGCTGTGCTTGTCTGCGACTGACCCCTGGCTTTAGTCGTACATAGGCTTCAATCCATCGCGCACCACGATCCTCGAGTTTGTATCCGCCGCTCTCGAAGGTTTCCTCCATCGACGCCGGAACCCAGAACTGCATCGCCCAGCCCACGAACGTCCCGTAGAATCCCTCGGGCGCGACCCCGATGATGGTGTGCGGCACATTGTTAAAGCGCTGCATCTTGCCAATGATTTCCGGGTCACCCTTGAAACGATCGCGCCACAGTTGATAGCTGATGACTACGATTGGATGGGAGTCGCTGCCTGCATCGTCGCCCGGTTCGAAGCCACGCCCGAGGATCGGACGAACGCCGATTGCGTCGAAATAGTTGGCGGAGACGATGCTTCCGCGCGCGGTCTCTGCGCGTTCTCCGACACTCAGCGTGCTGCCGGTAATTTTGCTGACGAAGGACTCCTCACACAATGTGCAACTACGCCTCAAATCAAGGAAGTCCTGCCAGGAAAGCTCTGTCGCTCCAGCTTCGCCCCGCGCTGTTCCCGCAAGGGCAAACAGTCGCTCTTGGTGCTCGACTGCAGGATAAGGGCGGAATAAGAGCCCTTCGACCCAACTGAAGACTGCGGCATTGGCACCGATGCCCAAGGTCAAGCACAGAATTGCCAGTGCAGAAAAGCCCGGGTTGCGGTACAGTTGGCGGAATCCGTAACGCAAATCCTGAACAAAGCCCTCCAAGATGCTTGCGCCGCGAGCGTCTCGGCACTGCTGTTCGATCTGCGTGATTCCGCCCAAAGTGCGCATGGCAGAGTAGCGCGCCTCTTCCGGCGACATGCCTCTCGCGACGTTCTCTTTGATCTGTCGCTCGAGATGCTCGCGAAGTTCCTCTTTCAGTTCCTCCTCCACCTGATGGGGATGGAAAAAGGAGCGCCAACGCAATGGCAGGGAATAGAACCATCGTTCGATATGCATGTTCAAGCCTCTTTGAGCTTTACTATCCCCGAGATCGCGGCTGAGACGCGGTTCCAGTTGGCGGTCTCTTTTTCGAGTTGTTTCTGTCCGAGCCGCGTCAGGGAATAGAACCTGGCTCGACGGTTATTTTCACTCGATTTCCACTGAGCCCGAATCCAACCGCGATGTTCCAGCTTGTGCAGCGCAGGGTAGAGGGAACCGTCGCTGACGCCCAGCGCATCGCTGGAAATCTGTTTCAGACGCTGGCTGATCGCCCATCCATTCAAGGGTTCGAACGCCAGGATTTTGAGGATCAGCATGTCCAGCGTCCCTTGCACCAGGTCAGAAGGTTTGCTCACGAGGTCTCCTCTCGGTTACCGAGTTAGACTAGAGCCTGCTCCCCTCGGTTAGCAAGAGGTCATCAAAATAAAATCGCGTCCCCGCATCAACGGATTGTCGCCCGTTGAAACAAAGAGCGATCCCGAGCGCGTAGTTTGCTGAGGCAACCGACTATCGCCTAAGAGGACTCTAGGTTTCCTCCGGCCAGCTGGCTCCGGACGGAGCAGGCCACTGTCCGGCAATGGACAGTGGAATCCTTTGCTGGACACTTTCTGCCCTGCCTCATCGCAGGGTTGTCGCTGTATCACGCTCCCCTTCAATCACTTGAGCGCCGAATAAGATTGGCCAGGTAGTTGCCAGTGCTCCTGGTGCTGGATATCGCCCGGCCTGAATTTAAAGAACGTAAACGGCGCCGCCAGATCGTAGTAGCGGCCCTTGCGGTGGTGGTCGTAACAGTCTTGACCGTGATTGTGTATCGCTTGAGCCCGGCGGCCTCGACAGTGGAGCGCAGCACGGTATGGACTGATTCCGTAATCGAGTGAGTGCCATGACGATTCACGAAAAAGGCGAAAGTGGAGTTAGATCGCGCAACCGGCACGACCCTGGAACATCATGGCATACTGATTCAGGACGCAATCAGCGAGGTGGCCAGTCAACACTGACCGCAGACAAAACGTGTCGACCTCAACCAAAGCCGCAGAGGTAGAGTGGAAACACCGGGAGTCTTCTGCGCAGGCCCTCATTTTAGCTGCAGACGATCAAGAGCATATTCTCGAGGCGCTCGACTTGCTGTTACGGCCTCAAGGATATCGTATCGACAAAGTGCGCTCGCCTGCTTCCGTGCGCCAATCGATTGCGTCCAATTCCTACGACGCAATCCTCATCGACCTGAATTACACTCGCGATACCACTTCAGGTCAGGAAGGCCTTGACCTGCTTTCTCAAATCGTGGCAGTCGATGCCACCGTTCCAGTCATTGTGATGACGGCATGGGCAAACGTGGAACTCGCGGTTGAGGCCATGCGTCGCGGAGCCCGCGACTTCGTGCAGAAGCCATGGGAAAACGAAAGGCTTGTCTCCATCTTGCGCACGCAGGTCGAACTGCATCGCGCGTTGCAGCATGCCGCCCGCCTCGAGGCGGAGAATCGGTTACTGCGAGCGGAAGGTAGACCCACTTTCCTGGCCACCGCGCCTGCTATGCAACCGGTACTCGAGGCCATAGCGCGCGTCGGCCCATCGGACGCGAATGTGCTCATCACCGGTGAACATGGGACCGGAAAAGAAGTGGTGGCACAGACGCTCCACGCGCTCAGTTCGCGCGCTTCGCGTTCGCTCGTAGAAGTGAACACGGGGGGTGTTCCCGACGGTGTTTTCGAAAGCGAATTGTTTGGCCACGTGAAGGGCGCCTTTACCGATGCGCGTAGCGATCGCATCGGCCGCTTCGAACTAGCCGACGGCGGCACAATTTTTCTCGACGAGATCGGCAACCTCCCCCTTCACCAGCAAGCCAAGCTTCTGCGTGTGCTGGAGTCCGGAGAGATTGAGCGCGTTGGATCGTCGCGTTCGCGCAAAGTGAACGTGCGCCTACTATCGGCCAGCAATACGGATCTGCCGGCTGCCTGTGCCGCCGGACAGTTCCGCGAAGACCTTCTCTTCCGGCTGAATACGGTCGAGATTCACCTCCCAGCGCTCCGTGAGCGCCGCGAAGACATCCCGGTTCTGGCGGCTCACTTCCTCGCGCGCTACGCGGGCCGTTACCGGCGTCCGGTCGAGGCTTTTGATGCCTCCGCGATCCAGGCATTGAAGCAATACTCCTGGCCCGGCAATGTGCGTGAACTGGAACACACGATCGAACGTGCCATCCTGATGTGCCGGACCGAAGAGATTCAGCCCGCTGACCTCTCGTTGAGCTCGCCGCGGCCGCAAACGCAGAATCTCGAGGATCTGAGTCTCGAAGCGGTCGAGGCCGTACTCGTCCGCAAGGCTTTGCAGCGCTTTCAGGGTAATGTGAGCCAGGCGGCCGAAGCCCTGGGATTAAGCCGAGGCGCGCTCTATCGCCGGATGGAGAAATATGGGGTCTAGCCTCACTGCCCCGAAGCCACACCGTCCGCGAAAACGAACCCAGCTCCTGTACGAACGTCGAATCAGCCTCTACTCCTTTCTGGTCTCGCTGCCCGCTCTGCTGGTCAGCGGCGTCGTGGTGTGGATGGAGCGGTGGAGCACCGGATCACGCGTCGGATTGATCCTCGCCGAACTGTTCCTCTGGTGGCTTCTCACCCTCGCTCTTCAGGAATACATTGTTCGATCTTTGCACACTCTCGCCAATGTGATCGGGGCGCTTCGTGTAGAAGATTTTTCCTTCCGCGCGCACAACGCCGTTGCAGGAGATGCTTTGGGCGAACTCTCGCTGGAAGTCAATGCCCTCGCTGACATGCTTTCCGATCAAAAGGTGCACGCCATCGAGGCAACCGCTCTGTTGCAGCGCGTGGTCGATGAAATTGACGCCCCTATATTTGCGTTCGACGCTGGCGGCTCACTGCGCCTGGTAAACCCGGCCGGAGAGCATTTGCTCCGCCAGAACAAAAGTTGCATGCTTGGACGCGGGGCCGCCGAATTCGGATTGCAGAGGTGTTTGACGGTCGACAACGAAAGCCTGGTGGAAATCGGTCCGAGTGACTCGCAGGCTCGATGGCTGTTGCGACGAAGTTCGTTTCGTCAGCATGGGGTGCCGCACACGCTGGTTGTTCTGTCGGATGTCAGCCGTGCATTGCGCGAGGAGGAGCGGCGCGCGTGGCGCCGACTGATCCGGGTCCTGGGCCACGAACTCAACAATTCGCTGGCTCCCATCAAGTCGATTGCAGGAAGTCTTAGTTCACGACTGTCAGCCACGGCAATGGATGCCGATCTCCGTAGCGATCTTCAACGCGGTTTGGAAATTATCGAATCGAGATCCGCGTCGCTGCACCGCTTTTTGGAAGCTTATCGCGGTCTGGCACAAATGCCGCCTCCAGTTTTGCGGGAGGTCCAATTAGCGCCCCTGGTCGCGCGCGTCGTGGGCCTGGAGACGAGAGTCACGGTGTGCGTCGAACCCGGGCCCGAGGTGGCTTTTCAGGCCGATCCCGATCAGCTGGAGCAGATGCTCATCAACCTCGTTCGCAATGCAGCCGATGCAGTTCTCGAAACCAGTGGTGCCGCGACTTCACAACATTCTCCCGCCGCGTCCTCTGATGGGGTTGTCGTACGCTGGCAAGCTGATGTCGACGAGGTCACTTTGGCTATCGAGGACGATGGAGCCGGTCTTCTAAACCCAGCAAACCTATTCATCCCGTTCTATACCACGAAGCCCAGCGGAAGCGGAGTGGGCCTGGTGCTCTCCCGGCTAATCGCGGAGGCCCATGGCGGAACCATCGAGATCAAGAATCGCCTCAATCCTCGAGGTTGCCTGGTAAAGGTTACCCTGCCGCGATCCCCGTCAAGTTTTCAATCCCAGACCCAACTTTGACCCGTTCATTCGCAGCGGCCCTTTGGATCCCCGAGGCTGCTGGTCTTATTACCAAGAGACCCCTAACGCGATTCGACCCACGGATTCGGGCGCAAAGCATGCAACTCAATATCGACGGCCTTTCCCACCCGAAGGATGAACGTACTTGGGTCCGTCATTCCCCGGTTCACGCAGGGCACGGCGAAGTGGGCTGTCAATTTCCACGAACTGCTGATAGAACTCACACTGGGCAATGCTATAGCAACGACTGAGACTTCTTTGTACACCGAATGGATGAGGCAGGCTAGAGATCTATGATCAAGGGCAAAAGATAGCGACTTTACATCTTAATGTTCGTGCCGATGATGTGCATTTTGATATATAAGAACCGAAATACCATCGGGAGTCGCCGCAGTTGTGCGAGGTCAGAAAGCCCTGGGAGACTTTACCAATAGCGAGATCCTAAAAGGTTGAGGGAACGCAAAACACTTGGTGGGCCATGCAGCGTCGTGAATTCATAAAATCCGCATTGGGCAGCGCTTTGTTATGGCAGACGCCACCTCTGCTCGCGCTGCAAGATTCTCCGATACCGCCCAAACCGCTCGCCTTTGATCCTGAAGTGAAGCGCGTCCTGGTGATGTTCAAGTGTCATTTCGACGCTGGCTTCGTTGACACACAGACCGCCGTAGTTCACCGCTACTTCACGGAGTATTTTCCACGCGCCATCGACCTCGCCGGCCAACTGCGCAAGTCGGGCAGTCATCGCTATGTCTGGACTACGGGATCATGGCTGCTTTACGAGTATCTGGAGCAGGCAAAGCCGGCAGAAGGCGCGCGAATGGAGAAGGCGATCTCCGAAGGCGACATCGCATGGCATGCTCTCCCATTCACGTGGCAGACCGAGTTGATGGATGGGTCGATGATTTCCGGAAGCATTGGCCTGTCGCAGACGCTGGACCGGCGTTTTAGCGGGACCACGACCGGCGCCAAAATGACCGACGTGCCAGGCCACACTCGCGGCCTGATCGCTCCACTGGCCGAGCAAGGCGTGAAGTTTCTGGATATCGGCGTGAACGACGCGAGCACACCGGCAGAAGTTCCCCAGTTATTTCTCTGGAAAGACCCCCATGGATCGGCACTCGTGGTTATGTATCACCACGGCTACGGCGGTATGGCGCGTGTGCCGGGATCCGACTTAGCCATCGCCATGGTCGTGCGCGACGACAACAGCGGGCCGCACACACTGGAAGAAGTTAACCAAACTTACTCCACTCTGAGTGCCCGGTACCCCAACGCTCACATTGTCCCGACGAGCCTGAGCGAGATTGCGAATGCTGTCAACCCTTATCGCGGCTTCCTGCCAGTCCTTGAAGGCGAAATCGGAGACACGTGGATCCACGGCGTTGCCAGCGACCCTCTGAAACTCGCCAGGTATCGCGAGGTCGCGCGGTTGCGTCAAGCCTGGCTGGCTCAAGGAAAGTTTGCCGTCGGTGATGCAACGGACATCGCTTTGCTCCGTCATCTGCTTTTGGAGGTTGAGCACACCTGGGGCACCGACACCAAGACCTGGCTCGATTTCGATCATTACATCCCGAACGATCTCGCCGCAATGCTCGACACCAAGAACTACAAGGTGGTCCAATTCAGCTGGCAGGAGAAGCGGCAAGACCTCTTCTCCGCAATCGCTACGCTTCCCAGCCCATTGCGCGAGCAAGCGCAGACTGCGGTTCGTAATCTTGCGCCAGTTGCGCCGCGCCTGGCGCATCCGAGCCCTTTCCCGGCGGCAAGTGAGATCGAGACACCGCACTTCATCGTGGGAATTGATCCGCAGACCGGGGCTATTCACCGGCTGCGTAACAAGAAGTCGAAGCGGGAGTGGGCGTCCAGCGAACATCCGCTGGCCCTGTTTTCCTATCAAACCTTGTCGCGGCAAGATTATTCGCGCTTCTTTGATAGCTACGTCATTAGCGACGCGGATTGGGCCAAGAAAGATTTCGGTAAGCCCAACATCGAGCGCTTTGGAGCGGAGAGCAGAGAGTGGCTACCCTCTCTCGCCGACCTGCAGATGGAGGAAAATCAGCAAGGCCATCGCTTGCTCGCGCGTCTTGAGATCAGCGATCTTGAGGCTCTGCGAAGTGGGCGAGCATCGTTCCCACAGAAAATGTATTTGGAAATCTTGTTGCCCAATGCAGAGCCGGTGATCCAGTTGAGTTTGTCCTGGTTCCAAAAGCCGGTAACACGCCTTCCGGAAGCTCTGTGGTTGAGTTTTCATCCGATTGCTTTCGACCCAAAGGGATGGACATTGGAGAAATCAGGTGAGCCGATATCTCCCTTGGATGTGGTCCGCTCCGGCAATCGTCAAATGCACGCGGTCTCGAAGGGGTTCGGCTACAAGGATGATGGCGGGACCTTTCTTATTGAAACTTTGGATGCGCCAGTCGTCACGCTGGGAATAAAGTCGCCCTTATGTTTTTCAAAGCTCCAAACTGATCTTTCCGCCGGCGTTCATTGCAACCTGTTCAACAATGCTTGGGGAACGAACTACATCATGTGGTTCGGTGAGGATATGAATTTCCGCTTCGTGCTTCGCGCCTAAGAGGGGCCGGTTGCGGAAATGCCTCCCGCGTTCGATGATTCGTCGAGTTCCGGCCGGGCGGTGGGACGTCGCGGATTCTTGTGCGAGCCACGCAGCAGAATCATGTTGGTGAAAGACCCCGGAAATAGCCGAGCGGATCAGTTCTGACACTGCTCCGGCATCCAGAGGGGATTGGCAACAGCAGGAGGAGCGAGAATGGTGAAAAACGCCACGGGGAAATTTGCGATTGCTTTTCCAAGTTTAGCTCGGCGAATGGGAGTGATGGTCTTTGTAACAGTCCCTAAGCAGGTTTGTTGTTGACCTTCCAGTACACCGCGTAACGTTCGTGAATCACTCTGTAGAGTGGAACCAAGGTCATGAATTGTGACTGTCCAACGGTGTGAAAGACGAGAGGCTGCTTGGCATCCGGCTCGATCCATTCCGTGGGCTTGGCATTGTCGGCAACGATCTCGGGCACCTTGTAGATGTTTGTGGGCTTAGGCTCCAAGTCGCCGGAGGTCATTTCTTTCGAAACTGGGTCGAATCGCCCCGCGAGCACCAGCGGTCCATACATTACAGCCTGAATGGTTCCGTTGTCGGGCATGCTGTCGATGTGCAAACCCATCGGCAAGCTTAGCTCGATCTTGTCGCCACTCTTCCACACTCGATTGAGACTTAGATAGCTGCTGGGACTGGCAAAGGCCGGTACTGTGGCCCCGTTGATTTTCACACCGCCACCTTCGGCCCAGTAGGGGACACGGAGGTTGATTGCAAGTTGGGTAGGGGATTTGGCGGCTATTACTATCGTCGTTCCTTGTTCCTCGGGGAAGCGAGTCTCCTGCTTCAGTCGCAAACCTTTCTCCGGCCATTCCAGTTGGGAATCGATGTAGAGGTTCACGTAGAGCGACTCGTCATCGTGAAAGTAAATGGTGTCGGTCAGCTTTCCGTACTCTTCCGAGCCGGTACCAGTGCAGCACCACAAGGAATCGAAGGGTTTGCCGAAAGTCTTCCAGTATCCAGACGCCAGGGGAAGATAGTACATCATCGTGCCATCTTCAGGATTTATGGTTCCTAAGCGGTGATTGAATAGAGTGCGCTCGTAGTAGTCCATCAGGCGGGCATCGGGAGACCAACCAAACAGATGCCGCGTAAGCTTCATCATGTTATAGGCGCAGCAGCATTCGGTGGTGTTGGTGCTGAGTTCGGTCGAGAGTTTCCCGGGGTCGGTATTCCACGACTCGCCATTGCTGGTGCCGCCGGTGCAATACGAACGCTCGCTTACCACTTCATCCCAGAAATACTCGGCAAGGTTGCGATAGCGGCGGTCTCCTGTAAGCTCGTAGTAGCGGGCGGCGGCGATCACCTGAGGAATATGAGTGTTGACGTGCAGCCCCTTCAGTTCGTCCTGGTGCGCGGCGAGCGGATCGAAGAATAGTTTTTTGTCGAACCGCTGCGCAACCTCAAGATAGTGTTCTTTGCCGGTTACGGCGTACAAGTTGGAGAGCACTTCTCCCATGCCGCCAAACTCAGTACCGAGGATCCGCTGCATGTGGTCATAGCTGAGCGGGCCGGTGTAACCGGCAACCCATCCAGCCATCTTCTGGACCACGTCGAGGGCTTGCTCGTTGCCGCAGTAAACATACATATCCAGATTGCCGGCCATGATTTTATGGATGGTGTAAAACGGAGCCCATACTCTCTCGCGATTGCGGAGGCGATCGAAGAATTCGATGGGGAAGGCGCTCAAATAACCGCCCTTCAAGGCGCCCTGGCACTGGGCGAGTTCGGCCACAACGGTGTTTGCGTTCTTCTTGAGATCCTCGTCGCCCGTGCTGGCATACATCAGCGCGCAGGCGGAAAGGTAGTGGCCTCCGGCGTAGTGTCCGCGCAGTTCGCAGTCGGGGGCTTCCCATCCTCCAAGTGGCTGAGCCGAGGAGGAGAAACCAGCATTGATACGGAAGCTATGCAAGAGACGATCGGGCGGAAGGGAATGCAGATATTGGCGATCGGCCTCCATCGCGACCTTCGAGGGCCCTTCGCCCAGCCGCACTTGCTTCATGGGGAAGGGACGCACTTTCCAGGAAACCTTCTCCCGGCTGATGGCTTTGCCATCTTTCTGAATGGTATTGACAACCGGATCCTGCCGAACCCGTGCCAGGAGGGCGCGGGGTACAAGCGCGGATCCGGTAGCCGCCGCGACCGTGGTCATGAAATTCCTGCGAGAAAGGTGTCCGAATCGCGTCATTTATTATTAATTCCCCTCTCGACGATTTAAATTCCCGGGTGCCAGAATGGATATTGTATACACTAGTCTGAGTTGGGTTGTTTATCAAGCCAAACTGCAGCGATCAGTTTTGAGAATCCGCAATGCAGGTGCTTTCGAGGCGGGCGATATACTGCGCAAGTCCATAAAACCGCGGTCCCAAGTTGGCATGACTAGAGTCCTCACGGCTTCGGTGCTGGTGTTGTCTGTGATGAGTTCTCTCGACGGTTTAGGCGTGGCCGAGGTCACTTCAAAAACTCCAACCGATGCTGGTTCCTCCGCTCAACAGGGCATCAGCCTCGCGGCGCACGGGCGATGCCGGGAAGCAATGCCGGTCCTGAGAAAAGCTTCTTCCCACCTTGTCGACAAACAGCTCAAGTATCAGACTACGATGGCGATAGCGCGATGCGCCATGAGTCTGGAGCAGACGGAAACGGCAGTCCAGGCGCTGCTGCTGTTGAACCGCGACTTTCCACACGATCCAGAAGTACTCTACACAACCACTCATTTCTACTCCGAGTTGGCAACTCGCGCTTCGCAAGAACTCGGTGCGACCGCGCCCTCTTCGGCTCAGGCCCAGCAGCTTGAGGCCGAAGCATTCGAGTCGCAGGGGAGTTGGGATAAGGCAGAGGCGGAGTACAGGAGAATCCTCGAGCAGAATCCTGGCTTGCCCGGGATTCACTACCGGCTGGGTCGGATATTTCTGGCCAAGTCTCCGGCGGATGTGGAGGCTGCGAAGAACGAGTTCAACGAGGAGATCAAGATCGATGCCAACAACGCCTCCGCCGAGTTCATGCTCGGAGAAATCGCACGGCAAGCCGGACAATGGGATGAGGCAGCTGGGGACTTTTCACGCGCTTCGAAGCTCGATGAGGGCTTTGTCGAGGCCTATCTCGCCCTTGGGATGTCACTGAATTCTTCAGGAAAGTTTTCTGAAGCCATTGCTCCGCTCCAGCGCTACGTGAAGATGCAACCGGGGGATCCGGCGGGCCACTACCAGCTTGGTACCGCCTATGCGCGAACTGGCCGTAAGACTGACGCGGAGCGGGAGATGACGCTGCAACGGGAAGCGGCAGCGAAGAGCTCTCGAAACGGGGCACCACAGCAGTAATCGATGCACAGATGATCCCTCTGAAACAGAGTGCTTGGCAGAATCCGGCTTCTCGGCGCAGATTCCTTGAGATGGTAACTTGGATGGGAACCGGCGCGGCGCTGGCCTGTGCCAACCTTCGTTCGTGGGCGTTCGCGCCTCCCCAGGATCCATCTCCAGCTTTTGAAGAAATCCCCGCTTCGGCCAGTGGCATTTCCTGGACTCACGTCAATGGCCGGTCTCCCATGGCTCATTTGCCTGAGACGGTTGGTGCGGGGTGTGCGTTTCTTGATTACGACAATGACGGCTGGATGGACGTCTATCTCGTGAACAGCGGGCGCTGCGATTTCTATGAGCCGTCACAACCTCTCCGCAACGCGCTCTACCGCAACAATCGTGACGGGACTTTTACCGATGTGACATCGAAGGCCGGCGTCACGGGGAATGCATACGGAATGGGCGCGGCAGTTGGGGACTACGATGGCGACGGCTTCCCCGACCTCTATGTGACGCAGTATCCGCACAGCATTCTGTACCACAACAACCGGGACGGCACGTTTACCGATGTGACCGCGAAGGCCGGGGTCGCAGCCCCGGGATGGGCGACGAGCGCAGTCTGGTTCGACTACGACAACGACGGGCGGTTGGACCTGTTTGTGTGCCGGTTCGTGGACTACAGCAAGGACAAGCTCAAATTTTGTGGCGACCTGCTTACTGGAGAACGGCATTATTGCCTTCCGAGCATCTATGATCCGATGCCGTGCTTTCTCTTTCACAATAATGGAGATGGGACCTTTTCAGATGTCAGCAAGCAGTCTGGCATTGGGCAATCATTGGCGAAAGCGTGGGGAGTGGTTGCTGCCGACCTCAATAACGACGGCCTCATTGATCTCTACGTCACCAATGACACGGTTCCCAATTTCCTGTTCGCCAATCGGGGTAAAGGAAGGTTTGAAGAAATCGGGATGCTCGCAGGCGTCGGAGTCAATGCCTTCGGCAAACCGCGTTCCGGCATGGGAGTAGATGCCGCAGACTACGATCAGGATGGATGGATCGATCTTTTTGAAGCCAATGTCGATCACGAGATGTATTCCCTTTATCACAACGATAAGGATGAAGCGTTCAGCGATGTCGCGCTTCCGAGTGGAATTGGCGGGGCCACCCGCTTGATGAGCGGCTGGGGGTTAAAGTTCTTCGACTACGACAACGACGGAAACCTAGATTTGCTTCTGTGCAACGGTCATCCTGATGACACGGTGGATAAGCGCATCGAGAGCGTAACATTTCTTGAGCCCATGCTGCTGTTTCGTAATACCGGCAAGGGCTTTGAGAATGTGAGCCAGCAGAGTGGTCCGATTTTCTCCAAGCGCCTGGCGGGCAGGGGACTGGCGCTGGGCGACTTCGACAACGATGGCTCGGTGGACGTGCTGGTTACTCAGAACATTGCGGCGCCTCTGCTATTGCGGAATAATGTAGGCCGTCAGAATCACTGGCTTGGCATCCGGCTGGCCGGGAGGAAGGCCAACATTGATGCAATCGGTGCTGAGATTACCTACCAAGCCGGCGACCTGAAACGACGTCGTTCGAAAGTCGGTGGGGGAAGCTATCTATCGTCTCACGATCCGCGGGTGGTTCTGGGAATCGGAAAGCGAACCAAGATTGACTGGCTGGAGATACGCTGGCCCGAGCCCAGCGGCAGAGTGGAACGGTTTGGCGATCTTCCGGTCGATCGCTACATCACGATCGTCGAAGGTCAAGGCAAGTGGAAGTAGCAAGAGGTGGTTGGATCACCCTTTGGGAACAATCCCGGTCAAGTCGCAGAGCAGCGTTTTGAAGCACAGTCTCGTGATCGGAGCAGGAATTTTGTTTGTGCTGTGCGTGGGCGAACAGAATAAGGGTCAGGTCGGTGGAAGGCAGCAAGCGCCAGCCAGTCAGCCGCAGGCAAGTGACAACGCCGGCCATGAACTGGTTTCGCCTCATGCGGAAGAGGAGCTTCGCCGCGGTACGGAACTCACGCGCCGCGGACTCTTCAGCGAGGCGATCCCACATTTGCTGGCGGCCCGCGGGCAAGTCTCCAACCAATATGCAGCAGAGTTCAATCTCGCTCTTTGCTATGTCGGGACTAGGCAGTTCAAGCAAGCGATTGATCTCTTGAAGACGTTGAGCAACGTATCGCACGCCTCCGACGTGGAGAATCTGCTGGCTCAAGCCTACATCGGAAACGGTCAGACGCAGGAGGCCCTGGCCGAGTTCCAGAGAGCGGCGGCGCTTACGCCGCAGAACGAGAAGCTGTATCTGCTCGTGGCAGGCGCCTGCACGGACCATCGCGACTACACCCTGGGGATCAAAGTTGTAGAGCTTGGACTTCACTCTCTGCCGCAGTCTGCGCGACTGCACTATGAACGCGCTGTGTTTCTGGCGCAGATCGATGACCTTGACCATGCGAAAGCGGACTTTGCACTGGCCAGCAAACTCGCATCAGGCAGTGACATTGGCTATCTCGCTGCCGCGCAGGAGGCGTTGCTGGAAGGAAACGTCGCTGAAACCGTGCGGGTGGCTCGCCAGGGTGTGGAAAAAAACTCTGAAAATCACACGCTCCTGACGATTCTCGGCGAGGCCCTGGTCCGTTCCGGCGCCAGTCCCGGCCAGCTTGAGTTCGCCGAGGCGGAGGCTGCGCTGGAAAGGGCGGTCGTGATACAGCCCGGCGCTGCGAGTTCCCATCTCTCGCTGGGTGAACTTTACCTGTTGGCCGGTCGACCCGCGGATGCGATCGTTCAACTGCAGCAAGCTCAGCACATCGATCCCAGTAAACCGGCGATTTATGCGAATCTGGCAAAGGCCTATCAGCGACGCGGGGATGAGCAAGCCGCCCAGCAAGCGCTCGCCACTCTCGAGAGATTGAATTTGGCACAAGCTGAGCAGATACGATCCGCGCCCGGAGAGCGCAAGACAGGCTACGGTGGGACGAGCGCGGATTCCTTACTACAACCGACGCCTCAACGGTGAAAACCCCCGCAAGAAGCGGAACTTCGGCACGCGGATTTGCGTAGGTTGACACATCTCCAAGAGGGTGCCATGCGACCGCGCTCCTACTATGCCATCTGTGCCATCGGGCTGTTGTTTTTGATTGGAGGTGAAGCTCCTGCTCAGGAGAAGACTGCCGAAGCGAAACTTCCGCTGCACGACCGAGTTTGGATCGCAGCCCAGATTTATTCCGCGATCAACGTCTACTTCGGGCACTGGCGAGGCGTCCCGGAGCTCAATCTCGATCAAGAATTTCAGAGCTATCTGGACGAGATTATCGCCACCGACGACCGTCGCTCATTCGACTTGGCATCAATGGAACTCGTTGCCAAACTGATGAACGGGCACACTGGTTTCAGAGACCGCTGGCTGACGGACAATTACGGACAGAGTCTTGGATTCTATGCATACTCTGTCGGTGGGTCGTGGGTCGTGACTCAAAGCATGGTTGACGAACTGAAACCAGGAGATGTCATTTCTAGGATCAACGACCAAAGCTCCGAGGAATTCTTCGGCAGTGTGCGCAAATACATTTCAGCCTCCAACGAGCGCTCCGCTCGGCGGTTTCTTTTTGAATACCCGTATCTTTTCCCTGCCTCCTTTTCCCTGGTGCTGAAGGACGGCCGTGATGTGAGAGTCACCAGAAAGGGTTGGCCGGAGAAGGAGCATTTTGAGCTAACCGTTCGGGAAAATAATGGAACACTCTACATGCGAATACCATCATTTGCCGATCCTAAGCTGGAAGAGGCTGCAGTTCGGGCAGTTCAGGAATTCTCGAACTCAAAGGCCATTGTCGTTGATGTAAGAGGGAACCATGGCGGAAGCTCGCCCGAGACTCTGATCGGCAAGCTAATGAATCGGCGCTACCGCTGGTGGACGCAGTCCACGTCTGTTGATTTCGGGCTGCTCAAGTTCCAAGGAATTTTCGGCGAACATTCCGATGTGTTTTCCTACGGGGTTCGTCAGAGCCGGACAAGAGCGCTTATCAAGGTGCGGTTTTCATTCTTGTGGATGGCGGATGATTCTCAGCCTGCGAGGATTTTCTCATTCCATTCCAGGACAACCATCGCGCGGTCATTTTGGGCTCGCCGACTGGTGGCAGTACCGGGCAACCGGTCACGATCGAGTTCGGAAATGGCATGCTTCTGTCGCTCGGTGCCCGCCGAGTTTCGTTTCCTGATGGTTCGGAATTTGAGGGAGTGGGCATCAAGCCGGAGGTTGAGGTTGACATGACTGTCCAAGACCTTCGCACGGGGAACGATCCTGTGCTCGACAAAGCAAATACTCTCATCCGCGAAGTGGAAGATCGGAAGGAGTAGTCACCCCGCGATTCTCTTCGGCAAAGTTCACTTGGGCAAAACGCGGGGAAACGAGCGTTCGATCACCCCCACGCCTTCCTTGATCGCGATGATCTGATCTGCCTTGATCTTCCCCAGCTTCGTCGTAGCGCCACTGGGCCAAACAATCTCGATTCCGTCGATGGTGGCTTCGAGGCCCAGTCCGAAATGAAGACGAGGATCCTGGGCCGATTGATAACTCATGCCGCCTTTGCGTTGATCGTAGAGTACGAGATCGCCCGCAGACAGTTTTACCCGCGCTCCTACGGCATCGCGATTTGATTTTGTCCCGATCAACAAAATTTCCAGCCAGTGATTCGCATTGCCACCGTCGTTGCGCAGAAGTTGTGGCGGTTGGCCACAGTTGTTCACGAGAATGTCGAGATCGCCGTCATTGTCAAAGTCTCCGACGGCTGCGCCGCGGCTTACTCGTGGAAGTTGAAAGTCTGGACCAAGCGAGTCGCTTACGTTTTCAAATATTCCGTGTCCCAGGTTGCGAAACATCAGCTTGGGCTCCGCGTACTGGGTTTCAACGTGGTAGCGCTGGATATTGTCGAGCACGTGACCGTTCGCCATGAAGATGTCGCGTGCCCCGTCGTTGTCGTAGTCCATGAAGCGAGTACCGAAGCCGCTGCGATGATACGTGGCGTATGAGAGCTTGGAGCGGAAAGTGGCATCGTCAAAGGTCTGGTCTCCCAGATTCTGGTAGAGGCGCGCAAGTTGCATGTCCAAATGGGTGACGATGAGATCCATGCGGCGGTTGCCAGCAATATCAGCCGCATCGCAACCCATCCCCGCCTCGAACTGGCCATCGGAGCTCACGGCGACGCCCGCCAGATATCCGACTTCGCGAAAGGTCCCGTCGCGATTGTTGTGAAACAAGAAATTTGGCATGTGGTCGTTGGCGATGAAAATGTCCTGCCAGCCATCGTTGTCGTAGTCGAAGGTGACGACCCCCAGGCCGTTACCGCCCTTCATACCAACGCTCGAGGACCTGCTCGCATCGGTGAATGTGCCGTCGCCGTTGTTGTGGTAAAGAGTCGGCGGCTGTGCGTGAAAGTCGTCTGGATGGCAATAGCTGCGCATGCCAGGACCTAGATCGCCACAATAGAAATTGCGCTCCGGAGACCAGTCGACGTAGTTGGCGATCACCAGATCCAGCCGGCCATCGTTGTCGTAATCGAACCAGGCCGCGCTCGATGCCCACTTCCCTGAATTTTCCACACCGGCGCGGGCGGTGACGTCGGTGAAGGTGCCATCGCCATTGTTGCGATAAAGGATGCACCGGCCGTAGCCAAGAACGAGAAGATCGGGAAACCCGTCGTTGTCGAAATCGCCGACTGCGGCGCCCATACCAAACAAACCGTCGGCTCCGACACCTGCTTTGGCAGTGATATCGGTGAAGGTTCCGTCTCCGTTGTTGCGGTAGAGCGCGCTCCGCAGCGGCTGCTTCGGGCGGTACACGCGGGTTGCTGCGCCGTTCACGAGATAGAGGTCGAGCAGGCCGTTCTGGTCGTAGTCAATCCAGGCGCAGCCTGAGCCCATCGTCTCAATCAGGTATTTGTCAGGTGATGCGGCGTTGTCGTGCTGGAAGGAGATGCCTGCAGTGCGCGCGACATCGATAAAAGTGACCTGACTCGGAGTTCCTGAGAGGGACCGAGTGTATGGCGCCACCGCGAGCGCCAAGCCCGTCCATCCCATGTTCTTGAGCCAGTCGCGTCTCGAGTAAGTCAAAGGATCTTTTACCGAAACACCGTTTTGTACCGCCCCGCCCCAGCCCCCTGAAGGGAACGATTTGAATCGACCAAACAGAGGACGAAGCTTACAGCACCGTTACCGCGAAGAGAAAATTTGATTGACAACGGCATCGCATAAAGTATACAAAATCCTACCAATAGGTAAACGTTTGCTGAGCTGCTCTCGCTGCCCTGCCAGAGGGAAGGAGCGAGCATGCACGCGAACCCCCTCCGCAGTGGGTGCGTGCCCCGAGGAAGCAATTGACGGGTGAGGGATCCCGTTCGTCTGAAGGAGGACGTTTATGTCTCGCAGATCATCTTTGAGTGCGCTCGGCTATGTTGCGGCTATCCTTGTTGTTCTTCCTTCTCCCTCCGCAACTCCTGGCGCTTGGGCGCAACACGGTTCCGAAGGAACCGTGACCGTCAAGGTTTTGGACCCCAGCGGCAGCGTCGTGCAAGGCGCACAGCTCGAACTCCAGGATACGGCTACGAACGAAGTGCGAAAAGGTGAGACTCAGGGACTAGGAACACACACCTTCGTGAACCTTCCCCTTGGAGCGTACAAGCTCAGAGCGTCTAAGACCGGTTTCCAGAGTCAGGTATTCACCGATGTGGTAGTACAGGCGGCTCAGACGACTGACATTTCGGCCACGCTGAAGGTTGGTGCTGTTAATGAAACCGTCGAAGTGACGACCGATCAGGCTCCGCTGGTTGAGACTACAACCAACTCCATTGGGAACACGATCGATATGAAGGCAATCGAGGATCTTCCCCTCGAAGGCCGCGACTTATCCATCCTCAGCACTTTGGTTCCCGGATATACGGGCAGTTTCAACAATGGCGGCGGAACTTGGAATGGCCTTCCTACCATCGCTCAGGGAAGCAACATCGACGGCGTGATCGGCAGTCCCAGCCGCATGAAGTTCGGCGGCAATGGTCCGGGAGCTGCTCCGGTGGTGGAGGCCCGAGTCGAAGACATCGCGGAAATGACGATTCAGACGGACCAGCTCGACCTGAACCAGGGATATGGCACGTCAAATATGCAAGTCAATTTCGTTACCCGCCGCGGGACTAGCAAGTTTCACGGACGTGTCTACGAGGATTTCCGCAATGCCGCTCTCAATGCAAATAGTTGGTTGAACGACACCCTGACGGCGATTAATCCAACGTCTCCGCAGCGGAAGAATCCCCTTATCTTGAATGATTTTGGCGGCAGCTTGGGAGGGCCTATCCTCAAGGGCAAACTATTCTTTTTCGGCAGCTTTTCGATGTCCAAGCAGCCCGGCAGCTTCAGCGCGTCCCAATGGGTGTTCACTCCGGCAGCGCAGCAGGGCAACTTCACCTATGTCGATTCAAACGGAAAAACCCAAGTTATCAACGTCTTAAATGTGGGGACTAGTTGCGGGGCGACATGCGGGCCATCCACGGTGGGTGCTCAGACCAGCGCGACCTTACAAGCCGTAAATGGTGTCTTGAACTTGGGAACGCTTTCTGCTGTGGGCGACCCTAATGTCAGGCAACTCACTTGGCAAGTACCTGCGCCACGGACCAACTATTTTCCCACGGTGCGCGTTGACTATATTCCAACGCAAAACAAGCGGTTCTACGTAGCCTGGAACGAAACTAAGACCCTCGATACGGGAGTGAATGCGCCCAACTTGCCGGGCAAGGCTTTCGCTAATACCGGTGCTGGCAACAAGTTCCTGAATTACACCGCAGCCTTCGCCTTTGATTGGACGCTCTCCCCTACCATGGTCAACGCGTTCCGGGGAGGCTTTCTCTACAACTTCAGTGATTTCGGTTTCGATGGCAAAGTGCCTGCTTCTGGGCAAGCGCAAATCGGTTGGAACCTGCCCAATCTCGCGGCCTTCCCCGGCGCGGGCAACCCCTCCACAGAGGGAATGAATGGTACGAATTTTCAAATTCCAACTGGATCGTATTATCCCTTGTTCAACGCCTCCGATACTCTGAGTTGGCAGCGCGGAGCACACACACTCAACTTCGGTTTCTCCTGGTGGCGAGAACAGAACCACTACTACAACGGCGTTCTTGGATATCCCGGCATTCAGTTGGGCAGCAATTCGGGTACAACGGGTTTTGCCGTAGGAGATCCAGCAGCCAATGCCTTCACGTTTGGGCCCAGCGGTACGTTGCCGAACGCCGGTACGACTGCCCAATTAGAGGGAGAATCCTTGTATGCGATTCTGACCGGGAGGATTAACGGTGTTGGTGGACAGTATCCCTATAGTCCATCAACAAACCAATATGTCCACTCCTTGGGAGCGTACAACCTGGATGAGTTGACCAAAGCGTGGGGCTTGTTCGCTCAGGACTCTTTCCGCCTGCGATCCACGTTGACGTTGAACTATGGTCTGCGGTGGGACTTCACTTATGCAGACCGTGATCTTACTAACCTCTATCATTCGGCGAGCATACAGTCGGTGTTTGGTCCGTCGGGAGTCTGGAATTTATTTAGCCCGGGTTCTCTGAAGGGAACCATGAACCCGCAATTGGTGCAAAACAGCCAACCATACCACGATTGGCTAGTGGCGCCCCAACCGGCCTTCGGTATAGCTTGGAACCCTCACGGTGGCGACGGAACGCTTGGGAAATTGTTGGGCGGCGACAAGACTGTGATCCGTGCGGGCTACTCCCTGAGAACGGTTACCGAGCCTCAGCAATATGTATGGAACCAAGCCTCCGATTACGGATCCTTCTATTACCAGAATTTCTTCCTCAACGCGAACAACACCGGGCAGCCAGGAACATTCGCTCCCGGGAGCCTGACCTTGGGCAACTCTTTGCCGGCTTATGGGTACGCGCCACAGACCTTTCTTCGGACCGAGTCGGCTTCTGATTTCACGTTCTTGGGTGGTCCCGGCATTAACGGCATGGATCCCAACCTCAAGCAACCATATACGCATTCTTGGAACTTGGGGATTCAGCGGCAGATCGGTCAGAGTGGAGCGCTGGAAATACGTTACGTCGGAAACCGCACACTGCGACAGTGGATGTCGGTGGACCCGAACGAAGTCAATATTTTTGAGAACGGGTTCCTTACTCAATTCAAGGCCGCACAACAAAACCTGGTGGCAAATAACTCCAGCCCGAACACCAACTTTCACGGGTCTTTCGCCAATCACGGTCTGGCAGGACAACAGGCAACACCGATTTTCGATGCCGCATTTGCCGGCGAGGCCGCGGGGGCAGACGGAGCTCTTGCAGACTATACGAACACTGGTTTCATTACTGACCTGACGACCGGACAGGCTCCTCTTTTGGCGAATACTCTGACCGGCATTGGAGGCACGGCCCCGTATTTCTGCAATCTCGTCGGAGCGTCATTTCTGCCATGCGCGAAGAACGCGGGATTTACCGGCGCGGGCGCAGGATACCCGATCAATTTCTTCCAGGCAAATCCGTTTTCGAATGGTACGGGTTTCCAAGGCGCAGTCAACACTCTGCTGATCGCCGAAGGGTACTCGAACTACAACGGGCTACAGGTTGATTTCCGTCAGCGCCAGTGGCACGGCTTGCAGTTCGACGCCAACTACACATGGAGTCACACGCTTGGCGTCTCGACGCCGAACAACTGGCAAGGCCAAGCGAATACGTTCACTCTGCGGAACATGCGATTGTCCTACGGACCGACTTTGTTTGACATTCGCCATGCGATTAACGTCAACGGTAGCTATGACCTGCCCTTCGGCCGCGGAAAGCAGTTCCTGAACCAGAACGCCGTGCTCGATAAGGTTGTAGGTGGCTGGACCATCGGGACGATCCTTGGTTTTCAAACTGGTGCGCCTTTCCTGCTGCAAGGTGGGTACAACACCATCAATGCGAATCCCAACAACGATGGCTACGGAGACAGCGGCGTGACACTGAATGGAGTGACACGATCCCAGCTGCAGAGTGCCGTGGGAGTGTACCGCATCCCCGGACAGGCAAACGTGAGCTTTCTTAATCCCAAGTATCTGGCTTCGCCTACGGGCGGAGGGGCGAATGCGCAGTTCATCACTCCGAACACAACCCCCGGAACAATCGGCCAGCTTGTATACCTATACGCGCCGCACTATTTCAACGACGACCTGGCGATCACTAAACTATTCCCGATTCGCGAAAGCGTTAAGTTTAGTTTCCAGGCTGAGATGCTAAACGCCTTCAATCACCCCAACTTTCAGCCGGGCGCAACCAATGGCTGTACCTATGCTTGCTATTCCAGTGGTTTCACGCCGAATGTCCAACAACAGGGGTTTGCCATCGGGGGGATCTCCCCTAACTACAATCCGGCTTCACCCAATCAGGGTGCACGCGTGATCGAACTGCGAGCGAATATTGAGTTCTAGGCTCGCGTGGACGTCTGATCGAGATCGGCATGCATTCGCAGGGTGCGAGAATATCGCACCTGGTGAATGCATTTCTTTTGCTCATCCTTCGATGGTTGGAGGCTTTGCGGCGTGATCGGGCTCAAGCATCGCCGGGGGAGCATCTCTCTTCTGATTGTCTTACTCGTACTGCCCCGGGCCCTTGCCCAGGGGCGTCTGGAGGACTATCAGCGTGCTGACCGCTTTCTTCCTGGCAACCTAAGGCACCTCGTCTCTCCTGCTGACATCACGCCGCACTGGATCGAAAAGACGAACCGATTTTGGTATCGGCGGGAAAGCCCGACGGGGACGGAATTCATTCTGGTCGACCCAGAACACAACACGAGCGGTCCCGCCTTCGATCATGCACGGCTCGCTGAAGCACTCTCCAAGGGGACAAAGCAGCAGTACTCTGCTTCAACTTTGCCCTTTTCGGACTTCGAATTCACCGATGTCGGGAAAGCAATACGCTTCGCGATAGACAACGTGCAATGGACGTGCCAACTCGCCTCTTACGACTGCCAGAAAGATCCACCCGGGCCGGAAAAGCCGAATGAGACTCTGTCACCGAATAAGCGCTGGGCAGCCTACGTCAGCGACCATAATCTCTACCTTCGTGATGTTTCCACCGGGACAATTCTGCAACTAACCCACGACGGAGTCCCCGGCTGGGACTATGCGACTCCACTTCCGTCGCTGCGCTTGATGGTCGAGCAGGAGACAGAAGACGTAAAGCAACCAGCCGCGGTTTTCTGGTCCCCGGATTCCTCGAAACTCCTCACCTATCGGATCGACTCAAGAAACTCGGGCCGTTTCACGAGCCTGCAATTCGTCCCGCCCAACCAGTTGCGACCGCGTGCTTTCACTTATGTGTATCCGCTGCCTGGAGAAGTCCTGGCAAAGGCGGAGCCAATCATTTTCGACATTCAGTCGGCTGAGCGCATTGACTTGAAGACCGCCCCAATTGAGTTGCCTTTTCAGGATGGTCCTGATTTTGAGTGGTTTCCGGACAGCAAGAGCTTCTACTACGACTACGACGAACGCGGCTATAAGGCCAAGGAACTTCGTATCGTAAATGCGTCGTCGGGGGAACAGCGAGTCCTAATCCGTGAACAGGCCGAGCCGTACTTGGATCCGGGTGAAACTTTTTTTCGATTCGTTAAGGGCACAGGGGAAGTTCTCTGGTCTTCGGAGCGCGATGGCTGGAACCATTTATATCTCTACAGCCAAAAATCTGGACAGCTCGAGAACCTGGTTACTCCGGGGTCGTGGGCGGTAAGGCAGATCGAGCACATTGACGAGAAGAATCGGCGAGTCTACTTCACGGCGAACGGCCGCGAAAACAACGAAGACCCCTATCAGGCTCATCTGTACAGCGTAGGCTTCGACGGAAAAGGCCTGCAATTGGTCACGCCCGAGAATGCGAATCACTCGGTGAGTATCTCGCCGGACGGAACGTTTTTCGTCGACAACTACTCCCGGCCTGACTTGCCCGGCCAAGCGGTGCTGCGGCGTACGAACGATGGCTCGGAAGTGCGCGTCCTTGAAAAGGCGGACGCAAGCGCATTGCTGAACACGGGATGGAAATTTCCGGAACCGTTTCAAGGGAAGGCCGCTGACGGGGCGACCGCACTTTATGGCCTGATCTGGCGCCCTTCGAACTTCGATCCTTCAAAGAAATATCCCATCATCGAGCAGGTGTACACGGGGCCGCAGGGGTTCTTTGTTCCCAAGACATTTTCTGGGACCTTTCGTTTGCAGGCGATGGCGGAATTGGGCTTCATTGTCGTCATGGTAGACGGACGGGGAACCGTTGGCCGTTCTCGATTATTTCACCAGTTCTCTTATCGCAATCTGGGTGGAGCCTTCGAAGATCATGTCACCATGATCAAGCAAATGGCCGACCGCTATCCCTACATGGACGCGACACGAGTAGGGATTTACGGTACCTCCGCGGGAGCGTATGGCGCGGCGCATTCCATGCTGGCGTTCCCGGAGTTTTACAAAGTTGGAGTTGCAATCTCGGGCGACCATGACGCCCGCTTGGACAAAGCATGGTGGAACGAGGCCTACCAGGGGTACCCCGTCGAAGATGACTACGCCGCTCAATCCAACGTGACCATGGCGGAGCGGCTGTCGGGACACCTTCTGCTGGAACACGGAGACATCGACGACAATGTTCACCCCGTCGAGACGATGCGCTTCGCCGATGCTCTTATGAAAGCCAACAAAAGTTTCGACATGTTGTTCGTCCCCAACATGATCCATGGAGAAAGCGGCGGGCACGATCTGTACCTGGTGCGGCGGCGGTGGGATTACTTTGTTCAATATCTCTTGGGCGTGACGCCTCCCGTCAACTTCGAGATCAAGGAAGACCGGAGCTTTGCCGGCAACTCCAGGCGGCGCAGGCGGTAAGAACTCGGCGTAGACCGGCCTTTGAACTGGAACTTTCCTATGCACCGACGCGACTTTCTTCAGGGAATAGCAGCCACCGCTGCAGGGTTTGAGATCCTGTCGGACGGAGTTAGCGGACTTGCGCAAGACGCTCCACCCGGGGCGCGAAGGCGAGTCCGGAGAGCTGACCCCTCGTCGGGTGTATCGCTCGAAGGCTACTCCACCGTCGCGGAGTTTGATACCGAAGGCATATCGTGGAAAGTCTACGAAGACTTGCGCACGCGCGACGGATCGCTGGTCTTCGTGTCTTCAGCCGGGCAGACGCGAGTCCTCTCCAAAAGTGCCGAGGCCTCTATGGCAGAAGGGAAGCCGTTTCTGGGGCTCAGTCTGAAAGACATCGGACTATCTTCGGCGGATCTGTTAGCCGACCAGTTACTCAGAGGCGGCGATCCCGACCCGGACACGGTGCAATCAGCGGCGCCCCCAATCGGCTCGCAGGAGAAGAATCCGCGGGTCTGGACGACTTTCGTCGGAACCAAAGAAGCCTTTGATGTTACGCCCGTGTACCGCAGCGGCAGCACGAGGACTTACCATCCTGTCCAGTACTTCCCGGAATTGCGGGACGCCCTTGCCAAAGGGCAGTTGTACGACGGCTTGTTAGGCGGATGGATGCCAGCTGTCCGTAAAGTGACTCCGATTTCGGATCAAGCACATTTCGAGCTGGTCGTCTTCGGAGATGTCGGAGCAAACAAGAACAAATATATTGTCCACACTTGGCACCGCACTGTCCGGGTCGAGAATGGGAAGATCGTCAGGGCTGTCTATGGCCAAAGCTATCCTGCTTACCCGCCTGCCCGCAAGGATCCGGATTCTTCCGAGTTTTACAGAGCCTTGCTGGCCTTTGCTGAGTATTGGGACGAGCAACTGCACGACCTCGCTCCGGCCTCACTTCCGCAAAACGTCTGGATCGACATGACGAAACATTCATTCGCGAAGGAGTTGATGACTCGGCCGGGAGGAGTCTATCCCAAGTACGGCGCTGTCGATCGTGACTATGCCGGCTCGGAGTACGACGGTTTCCAGGATGTCTTCACCAGCGCTATTTACACCAATATGGAGTGGGGACGTTTCGAGACCGCACGCCTTTTCATCGACAACTACTTCCGTGAGTACGTGGATGCCAGGGGTATGGTGGACATGCGTGGCCCAGAGACTGCGCAGTTTGGCATGACTCTCTCACTTCTGGCGCGATACTTCAACTACACGCGCGATAGCGGCCTGATACTCAAACACCGAGGAAAGATCGAGGCCACCGCTAATTTGCTGGCCGATATGCACGACGAAAGCCTTCGCCTCCCGAAGGAGAATCCGAGTTGGGGAATGATCCGCGGGTGGAGCGAATCAGACTCGTGCCTGAGCGAGAATCCTTCTCTTTATTGGCAGCCCTACTACGCCAACAGCGCCTTTGCAGCGCGGGGATTCAGGGACATTGCTCATGCCTGGATGGATTTGGCCCACATCAAGCAGGCGCCGAGCATGGAGTCGATGGCAAGAGAGTGGCTCAAGCGCAGCCAAGCTCTTTCTGACCGAACCATCGAGAGCATTGAGAAGAACATCCAGAATGACAAAAACCCACCCTACACAGGATTGTTTCCCGGGACGCCGCTAACATTTCGCGAGTCGCTGGAGAAAGAGAAGCCCAGCCCGCAGCAATGGCCCCACCGGCCATATGCCGAACTGCTCCAAGCCGACATCCTGCCGCCGCGCCTGGCTAATCTAGTGGTCGACTGTATGCGCGCCTACGGCGCAACCACGCTGGGTGTCGTCGCCAACGTCTGGCGGTTTCAGGAGGTCGGTCGTGAGATTTTGGGCTTCATTTCTTACGGGTATGCTCAGGCTCTGCTGCGACTCGACCGCATTGAGGAGTTTCTGCTGTTTCTCTATGCTCACCGCTATCATGCGCACACTCGGGGAAGTTGGACTGCGGGCGAGGTTACTGGGATCACCGGCGACTCTGCGCTTTATTGCGTCCCGGCACAGCAAACCATTCCACTTCTTGTGCGTTGGATGCTGGTGCTCGAAGATTCCGATGAAGATCGACTGTACCTAGCGAAAGGAGTACCGCGGGAGTGGATTGCATCAGGTAAGGAGATTGGCATGGAACAGGCTCCAACTCGTTGGGGCAGAGTCTCGTTCCGGCTTGCCGTAAAGTCTGAATCAAAGGCCGTTGTAGGGCACGTAGAATTCACTGGCGCCAGCACGCCGAAACAATTGCACTTCAAGATACGGCTTCCGGCTGGGAGTACTCTGCAAAGCGTCAGCGTAAATGGCACGCCTGCGACTGTGGGAGGGATTCACCGCGATACCGTCATTATTGCGACCGGGACACAGAAGATGTTCGAAGTGGTGGGTCAATTCAATTGATGTGGTCGCATGGAATCCGGGTCGACGGATCCGATCTCCAGTTGGAGTTGCCGCGCCTGTCGGGGGTAGCTGCGACCTTATCAATTCACTAGGAAGACCGATTGCCATCCTCGGAGTCGGTTTGAGTTGTCCGGCTCTGCTGCAGAACTTCCTTCAAGGACTGCCCGGCGTGGAGAATGTGGTCTCGCAGGAGTGTGCAAGCCGCATGTACGTCGCGGTTGCGGCACAATTCCAGAATCTTATGATGCTCCTCGTTGGCGCGCTTGATTCCGTGCGTCAAATACAATTGCAGGCGAGTATACCGTTCGCCGCTGTTATTGACGTTTCGGATAACCGCCATAAACCGCGGTAGGACCGCCCGCGCGTACAGAGTGGAGTGGAATTGCCAGTTCAGGCGTCCCCACGCGGAGACATGATCCTCTCGCCGGAGTTCGCTGACGTACTTCCGCAAGATGGCGGCTGCTTCAGTAAAGTCTTGCTCGGTCAGATGCGGAATTGAAAGCTTCAGGACTTCCGGCTCAAGCAGGGCGCGAATGGAAAATAGTTCTTCGACATCGTCAGGGGACAGTGCCGGCACGATCGCGCCGCGATTGGGAACGATGGCAATCAATCCCTCGGCGTCGAGTTGACGGAGAGCTTCGCGAACCGGAATTCGGCTGACCTGATACTGGGTCGCGATAGCATCCTGACGGAGTTGAGCGCCTTCCGGGATTTCTCCACGGATAATCTGATCGCGAAGTTTGTCAGCCACGGCCGACGTCAGAGATTGGCGCGGGATTGCCGAGTCCGTTGCGTTTTGCAGGTCCATCTTAAGTGTTCTCGTTTGATCTGGCTTACGCAAAATCAAGTCTATAAGTGGTTCCACTATACAGCATGTTTTATCCAGTTAATTCCTCTATGTTCGCAGTTCTACAGCAAAAAGTGTTGCCTTTCCGCACTCAAAACCAAACCGCTCCGTTCAATCTGCCGTCTGAAAACCGGGTTTTCCAGGTTCCTCTAGGCCCGGGTTGGGGCCCCGTTTCTGAATCGTCAAGTAGATGGGAATTCCCAAAAGCACAATAAGCAAGCCCGGCCATGTTGTGGCGGGCCGGTAGGCAAACAAAACGAGAAGGATCGCACTCGCGGCAGCAAGGTAAAGCGCTGGAACGACCGGGTATCCAAGCGTCCGATAGGGGCGGGGAGCATCCGGGTGCTTGACCCGAAGCCGGAATACGCCCGCGACCGTCAACACATAGAAGATGAGCGCCGCCGAAATCACATACTCCAGCAGATTGCTATAGAGGTTTCCCCAAGATTGCGTTATGGGATCGTAGACCCGGGGTAGCACCAGCACCCCCGCCCACAGTCCCTGAAGCCGCAGGGAAGAGGCAGGAACCCTCGCCCGATTGAGTCTCCCAGCGAAGGGGAAGAACAGCCCCTGCCGCGACATGGCATAGTAGACGCGGGCTCCGGTGAGTGTGAGCGCATTGATGGTCCCGAAGGTCGAGACCATGATTGCAACCGCCATCGCTGCGTTCCCCGCGCTTGGGAAGATCGCCCGCAAGGTGGCAGTTCCGACGCGGTCCGCTGGTGCATGCTGGATCGCTTCCAGGGGGAGGGTTACGAGGTACGCAACGTTTGCCAGCAGGTACAGTGTGATGACCACCACGGTCCCAATGACCATGGCCCGGGTGACATTCCGTTCCGGCCTCTGTACCTCGCCAGCCGCAAATGCGATATTATGCCAGGAGTCCGCGGAGAACAGCGACCCCGTTTGACTCAGGCAGAGGGCAACGAACAGGCCCAGCGCGGTTGTCCAGTTCCATGCCGCTCCCTGAGTGGCGACTCCTTGCGAGTGCCAAGGATGGGCGAAGTTAGCGTGCACGGCCGCGGGGTTACACCCCAGCGAAATGCCCAGAATAATCAAGCCCAGCAGTGCCCCAGTCTTCGAGACCGTGAACACATTCTGAACCAGTTTCCCGTAACGCAGGCCGAGCGTATTGCTGAAGGTCAGCAGCGCGATTACACCGATAGCGAGCAGTTGCGCCGTTGAAAGCGACAGCGCGTATCGTGACGAAATATGTATCGGCGAGATCAGGTAGCGATCTTCCCCAATCAGCGGCCAGACTACGCCGGAGAATCGGGCGAAGGCCACAGCGACGGCGGCGATGGTGCCGGTCTCAATCACGGAAAAAAGTGTCCAGCCGTAGAGGAAACCGAACAGGGGCGAGTAAGCCTCCCGCAAGTAGACGTACATCCCGCCGGCGCGCGGCATCATGGCGGACAACTCGCCGTAACACACCGCGCCTGCGATGGTTAGTGCCCCTGCCACGCCCCAGGCCACCAGAAGCCATCCTGCACTACCGATATTCCGCGCCATCTCGGCCGGTACAATAAAGATGCCGGACCCGATCATGGCCCCGACTACCAGCATCGTGGAGTCGAAAAGACCCAATCCCCGCGAGAATTCGCGATGCTCGCGATCTACAGGTGACAAGTCGGGGGTTTCGCTCAAAGGACCGCCTCCGGGGTGCAATTAGATTGACGATTGCATATTGTATCCATAAAATACCGCCAATGCTCATCTTCGCAAAAATAAGCCAACTACCCGGTCCGGACCGCCTAGGAAACTGGTGATGCAACTCCGCAAGATCCGGGTCATTGACTCGCACACGGGCGGTGAGCCCACGCGCCTTATTGTCAGTGGCGGCCCGGATCTGGGGAATGGCTCGCTTGCCGAGCGACTGGAGCGTTTTCGCAAAGAGCACGACGATTTCCGCTCCGCAGTAGTCAACGAGCCCCGCGGTTCCGATGTCATGGTGGGCGGGCTGTTGTGCGAACCGATAGATCGTTCGTCAGTAGCGGGGGTTATCTTCTTTAACAACGTGGGCTATCTCGGAATGTGTGGTCATGGGACCATCGGCCTTGTCGCCACCCTCGAGTACATGGGCCGAATCCGACCCGGGGAGCATCGGATCGACACACCGGTAGGAGCAGTAACCGCCACGCTGCACGAGAACGGCGAAGTGAGCGTCAACAATGTTGCGAGCTATCGCAGGGCGCAGAACGTCACTTTGGACGTGCCCGGCCACGGCGCCGTCACGGGCGATGTCGCATGGGGCGGGAACTGGTTTTTCCTGGTGAGTGATCACAACCGGCAACTGACGCTGGCGAACGTGGAGGAGCTGACGAATTTCACCTGGGCGATCCGCTTGGCGCTACGGGCCAACGGCATCACCGGTGACGATGGAAAAGAAGTCGACCATGTGGAGTTGTTTGCCGCATCACAATTAACGGGTGTTGACAGCAAGAATTTCGTGCTATGTCCTGGAAAGGCTTACGATCGGTCTCCTTGTGGCACCGGAACCAGCGCCAAGCTCGCCTGTTTGTATGCCGATGGGAAGATCCGCGAAGGTCAAATCTGGCGGCAGGAAAGCATTGTCGGAACAGTCTTTGAAGGTAGCATCAAAGTGCGGGATGGGAAGGTCTATCCCAGCGTTCGAGGATCCGCTTTCGTGAACGCCGACGCCGAGTTGGTGCTGAATCCTCGGGACCCGTTCTGCATGGGCATTCGCGGATGAGCAAAGTCGGCTATGACGTTGTAGTTGTAGGGGCCGGGATAGTGGGCGCAGCTTGTGCCCATGAACTCGCCCGCCGTGGCTTGCGGGTGGCTGTTGTTGACCGGGAGGTGGTCGGCGGTGGTGCGACTGCGGCCGGCATGGGGCACATCGTTGTCATGGACGACTCCGAAGCCCAGTTCGCCCTGACTCGATACTCTCAAAAGTTGTGGCAGGAATTGCGGCCCGAGTTGCCGGACGATGTCGAGTACGAGCAATGCGGAACGATCTGGGTTGCCGCCGACGAAGAGGAGATGACGGAAGTCTGGCGGAAACGGGATTACTACGGCAAGCGGGAGGTTCCGACCGAAGTGCTGGACGCGTCGGCTCTCGAGGCCCTGGAACCTAACTTGCGCAAAGGAATAATGGGGGGCCTGCTGGTTCCCGACGATGGCGTGCTGTATCCCCCGTGCGCAGCGCGCTTTCTCATCGAACGAGCGCAGGGAAGCGGCGCGAAACTCCACCTGGGATCTTACGTTGTCCGGGTCGGGGAGGGATCGGTTCAATTCACTGACGGAATGAAGATGTCTGCCGAGTTCATTGTGAACGCGACTGGGGCGGGTGCCGTCGATCTCACGCCCGGACTCGAAATCCGGAAACGAAAAGGCCATCTAGTGATCACCGACCGCTATCGAGGATTTCTGCGACATCAGTTGGTGGAACTTGGTTATTTAAAGAGCGCCCACTCAGTGAGCACCGATTCTGTCGCTTTCAACGTTCAACCCAGGCGGACCGGCCAGATCCTCATTGGTTCCTCTCGCCAGTACGGTCGAGAACACAAAGGAGTGGACAGCGCCGTGATGGCGCGCATGCTGCAGCGTGCCCAGGAATATATGCCCGGATTGGCGCAACTATCGACGGTGCGTGCATGGACAGGGTTTCGCGCCGCCACTGCTGACAAGCTTCCGTACATCGGTCCATGGCAGGGAGACAAGTCCATCTTCTTGGCAACGGGTCATGAAGGGCTCGGCATCACGACTTCTCTCGGAACCGCGAGACTCGTCGCCGATCAAATTACAGGTACGAACCCGGAGATTCCCATCGAACCGTATTTACCGTCTCGCGCTCACAAGGAACAAGTCCATGCTTAGCAACATTACATTGACTGTAAATGGAGCCCCGGTTGTGGTGCCGCAGGGAGCGACCGTGGCGGTGGCCATGGCGATAGCCGGGGCGCCATGCCGAACCTCTGTCAGCGGAGAGCCACGTGGACCGCTATGCGGAATGGGCATCTGCTTTGAGTGCCGGGTGACCATCAACGGAATAGCGCACTGCCGGAGTTGCCAGACCGAGTGCGCACCGGAGATGAAAATCTCGACGGATTATTAAAGACGTTTGAGCAGGAATACGATGGCAGTGACACGGCGCTTCGACATACTCGTAATCGGCGGCGGGCCTGCGGGCATGGCAGCCGCGGCCAGCGCAGCCGAGTGCGGAGCTCGTGTCGGCATCGTAGACGACAACCCGAAACTCGGGGGGCAGATCTGGCGAGGGGAGTCGGAGCCGCAGGGGAAGAGCGAGGCGGGGCAGTGGGCCGATCGCCTTCGTCGGTCCGGAGCTACCAAGCTCTGTGGAATGCGAGTCTTTCACCAACCTCAACCGGGAATCCTGGCGGCGGAGGGAAGCGGCGACCTTGTAGAACTCTGCTACGAGAGACTAATCCTGGCAACCGGAGCGCGCGAACGGTTCTTGCCTTTCCCGGGCTGGACGTTGCCCAACGTTATGGGTGCGGGCGGCTTGCAGGCAATGGTGAAGAGTGGTCTTCCCATTCGCGGCAAGCGCGTCGTAATTGCAGGGACCGGTCCCTTGTTGCTCGCAGTTGCGGCATACCTTCGCAATCATGGCGCCGAAATTCCCGTGATTTGCGAACAGGCATCGTGGGGAAGTCTCGCGGCTTTCGCGATGTCCCTAGCACGCCAGCCTCGCAAGATTTTCGAGGCTCTTCAGCTGAAACGGGAACTAGCCGGGGTTCCATTCCTCCCAAAGAGTTGGCCGGTAGCCGCTTATGGTCAGCGGACGCTAGAGAAGGTGACGATTGCGCTCCCCGGCAGAACTGAGACGATTTCCTGCGACTACCTCGCGTGCGGTTTCCATTTGGTTCCCAATATCGAACTACCGATCTTGCTCGGTTGTCAGGTTCGAAACGGATGTGTGATGGTCGATGAACTTCAAAGAACGAACCTTCCGGACATTTTTTGCGCCGGCGAGCCCACAGGCATTGGGGGCCTGGAGTTAGCCCTTGTCGAAGGACATATTGCCGGCCTTGCTGCCGCAAACCAAGCTTCAATGGCACAGGGATTGTTTCGTCAGCAAAAGAGCGCGCGGCGCTTCGCGAAGGTTCTGGATCAGACCTTCCAACTGCGTCCCGAACTCCGAACCTTGCCGCAACCCGAAACCATCGTATGCCGATGCGAAGACGTTCCGTATTCCCGCCTGCGCCAGCATAGCTCATGGCGTGCGGCCAAGCTACAGAGCCGTTGTGGCATGGGGCCCTGCCAGGGGCGGATCTGCGGACCTGCAACTCAATTTCTTCTGAAATGGAACCCTGATTCCGTTCGGCCGCCAGTCTTTCCCGCTCGGGTTGAGAGCCTGGCAACGATTACGGACGATTCGGAACTGGTGGGTAGCGAAGTAACCGGAGGGCACTGATGAACTGGAAGGGCGTGATGCCGGCTATAACAACTTGCTTCAATGAAGATCTCCACGTCGATCATGCTTTCGTTAGGGCGCACTGCCGCTGGTTGCTCGATAACGGCTGCACCGGGATCGTTGCCCTAGGTTCCCTGGGAGAAGGCGCAACCTTGTCATTCGACGAGAAGCTCGATGTACTGCGCACCTGCGTCGAGGCGGTCAGCGGGCGTGGGCCGGTTGTGGCTTCGATCTCCGCTCTGACCACTGCCGAGGCTGTGGCTCTGGCCAAAGCTGCCGCCGACATCGGCTGCGACGGTCTGATGGTGCTGCCTCCCTATGTCTACCAGGGCGACTGGCGCGAAATGAAGACCCACGTCGCCGCCGTGTTTGCCGCTGCGCCCCTGTCTTGCATGCTCTACAACAATCCCATCGCTTACGGAACCGATTTCCTTCCCGAGCAGATGCGCGAACTGGCGGAGGAATACGCGAACTTCGAGGCCGTGAAGGAATCCAGCACCGACGCCCGGCGAGTCTCCGCGATTCGTGCGCTCGTGGACCGCAGACTGGAAATTTCGGTCGGTGTAGACGATGCTGTACTCGAGGCCATTGGGGTGGGCGCAACCGGATGGATCGCAGGGCTGGCCAATGCTCTGCCGCGCGAGTCCGTTGATTTGTTTAATTACGGTGTGAACGGTGACAACGATAAGGCGTTCGAACTGTATCGCTGGTTCCTGCCACTACTGCGCATGGATACCGTGTCGAATTTCGTGCAACTGATCAAACTGGTTCAGGCAGAACTAGGGATGGGAAATACGCGCGTGCGCCCGCCGCGCCTTGAGTTGGTGGGAGAAGAACTCGCGCAGACTAAGAAAATAATCCATAATGCGCTCCGTTCCCGCCCGCAGCCTGTTACCAGCTACGCACTGCATGAGGGAAAGTGAGTCGGTCTATGGCAAACCTCTCTGGTAAGTCGATCATTGGGTTTCGGGAAGGCGGAGGGATAGCAGAACCGCTCTACGCCACAAATCCGCGCAATGGACAAAGCCTGCAGCCTGGATTCGTCCCTGCAAGCTCCGAAGAAATCGAGCTTGCGGTCCGGTTAGCGTCGGAAGCCTTCCCTGACTACAGCCGCATTTCCGGACGCGAACGCGGCGAGTTCTTGCGCAGGATCGCGGCGAAGATTGAGTCGATCGCCCCCGAGTTAGTCGATCGCGCCGGGCAAGAGACTGCTTTGCCCCAGGCGCGGCTGCAAGGTGAAACCGCCCGCACTTGCGGCCAGCTGCGGCTGTTCGCCGAGGTAGCGGAAGAAGGTTCGTGGGTGTCGGCCCGGATTGACCACGCCGATCCGGACCGTAAGCCTGTTCCCAAGCCGGATATCCGTTCCATGCTGCGTCCTCTGGGCCCGGTGGTTGTCTTCGGAGCGAGCAATTTTCCTCTGGCTTTCTCCGTCGCGGGAGGCGATACCGCTTCCGCACTCGCCGGCGGAAACCCCGTCATTGTGAAAGCGCATGCGGCTCACCCGGGTACGGGCGAACTCGTAGGATGGGCAATTCAGGCCAGCGTTCGGGAGTGCGGTCTGCCCGAGGGTGTGTTCTCCTTGTTATTTGGTCACGGTGCACAGGTCGGCACGGCACTGATGAAACATCCTCTGGTGAAAGCTGGAGGCTTTACCGGGTCACGCGGCGCCGGGAGAGTGTTGATGGACATCGCCGCGGCGCGCCCGGAGCCGATCCCGTTCTATGCAGAAATGAGCAGCACTAATCCTGTCTTCATCCTGCCGGGCGCGCTACAAGAGCGAGGAGAGACGATTGCAGTAGGATTGCACGCCTCTTTCACCATGGGCGCGGGACAGTTTTGCACTAAGCCAGGAATGGTCTTCCTGCCAAAAGGGACCGACGCGACACCGTTCAGGGAGAAGTTGCGACAACTGGTCACGGACTCGGCGCCGTTCCATCTGCTTACCTCGACGATTCATTCTTCTTACGCCTCGGCCATTGGCGAGCGCAAGACTGAAGGTCAGGTAAACGTTGTGGCCGAAGCTCGGCAAAAGGACGGTGGTGACGGCTTTTCGGTAGGCTCGGTGCTATTTGAAACGGACGCGGCATCATTCCTCGGTTCGACCCTGGATGAGGAGATCTTCGGTCCGACAACGCTCCTGGTGCAGCACTCGACGCGCGAAGAAGTCCTTAACATTGCCCGGGGTCTCGAAGGCCACCTCACCGCGACGATTCATGGCACGGAGCGGGATCTCCGCGAATTCGCCGACTTGGTCGCGATTCTTGAGAGCAAAGTTGGGCGGCTCGTCTTTAACGGATTTCCTACGGGCGTCGAGGTATCCCATGCCATGGTGCATGGCGGCCCCTATCCCTCGACCTCGGATGGACGATCCACATCGGTGGGCACTCGTGCCATCTTCCGTTTTGCGCGGCCAGTCTGTTACCAGGGGTTTCCCAACCAAGCGCTGCCAGAGGAACTCAAAGATGAGAACCCGCTGGGGATTTGGCGCATGGTCGATGGGGAGATGACGAGAGAGGCGGCGGTGCCTTCATTGTCGACTCCTGGCTCTCGCAAATAGATTCTTGCTCACCGTGCAGTTATATTCTCGACCGCTTTGAGTTAGCCGGCAGTGTGCCTGATTACGCTCTTCCAGAGGAAGCGTCCGGTTCCGCCATGAATATTCGAGGTCAGGAAAACAGAGGCAACTTATCTCAAATTGCAAATGCGATCCGCGCCTGTTGCTTCGCGATGACCTTGATCGTGACCTTTCATGCCTGGGCCGCCCAGCAAGGGAACGAAAAGAAACAGCCTCCAACTCCCGGACCGATGCTCACCCAAGGCAAGATCGACTTTGATACACCGGAGTTTACTCTGAGTTTGGTCCAGAGCTCACAAACGGTCGCTACCCTTAAGCCGAAAACAGCTGGCGATTTCGATTTCACGCCCGGAGATCTTCTGGTTGCGCGTTCAAAAGACGGTTATTTTCATCTTGGAGACATCACCCTGCGCTTGAGAGCAGGGAACTCAGGCGACTGGAGGAACTACTCCAGCGCCGCCGCTCGCAATCCAGTAAGAGCGTTGGCGACCTCCGAGAATGAGTTGGCCGCCGCCGATCTTACTCCAACCCTACCTTCTGAAGTTCCGCTGCAGATCACGAGGACGTGGGCATTAGAAGGTGGCAAGCTAGTGTTGCGTTTCACACTGAAGAACAAAACAACGAGCACGATTCAAATCGGGGCCTTGGGCATCCCGATGATCTTCAACAACGTGCTCAACGAGCGATCACTGGAGGAAGCACACGCGAAGTGTTCTTTCTACGACCCATATATCGGAGAAGACGCCGGATACCTGCAGGTGACTCGCCTGAGCGGCCACGGTCCAGTATTGCTTGTTGTCCCTGACGGCCGGACTCCGTTCGAGGCCTATAACCCAATTCTGGATCGGGCAGACCGCTGGGGCACGAATCCGGTCTTCACGGACCCAACCCCGCGCGGCATCACCTTTGAAGGCTTTTACGAGTGGATGATCCACAGCCACGCATACGGCGAAAACGAATGGAAGAAGGCCCAACCGTGGAATCCGCCCACCAGCCTCACTCTTGCGCCCGGCGAGTCCAAGATCTATGGCCTGAAGTTCCTGCTCTCGGACTCGATTCGCAACATCGAGAAAGATCTGGCGGCCGCCGGACGCCCCGTAGCCGTCGGCATTCCTGGTTACGTTCTGCCGACCGACCTCAACGGACGGCTGTTCTTGAAGTACCCGAAGAGCGTGAAGTCGATCGCGGTCGAGCCCCAGGGCGCAATCGCGATCAGCCGAGACGCGTCCCCGGCCGCGGCCTGGCAGTCCTACACGCTGAAAGCCAAGACCTGGGGACGCGCTCGCGTGTCTGTGACCTACTCCGATGGTTCCGTGCAGGCGCTCAGTTACTTTGTAACCAAGCCGGCGGCGGAAGCCGTGTCCGACATGGGCCACTTTCTTACGACCACGCAATGGTTCACCGACCCCAACGATCCTTTCCATCGCAACCCTGCGGTGATGTCCTTTGACCGTGAGCTCAACCAGATCGTGCTGCAAGACAGCCGCGTCTGGATCGCCGGACTCAGCGACGAAGGTGGCGCGGGCTCCTGGCTCGCGGCGGCGATGAAGGAACTCGGCCAACCAAAGAAAGAGGAGGTCGACAAACTCGAGCAATTCGTCGATGGCGTGGTTTGGGGCAGCCTCCAGTTCAAGGAAGGTCCAAATCAATACGGGGTTCGCAAAAGTCTTTTCTACTATCAGCCCGACCAGCTGTCCCCGAATTACTATCGCCCAGATTTGAATTGGAAGACCTGGACCAGTTGGAGCAAGCAGGCGTCCGAAGCGGTCGACCGCTCGTTCAACTATCCACACGTTGCGGCCGCATACTGGGTGCTTTACCACCTCGCGCGCAACAACCAGGGACTGGTGACGAGTCACCATTGGGATTGGTATCTCTCGCACGCGTACGAAACGGCAATAGCAATGACGAAGTTCGCCTCGGGCTACGCCGAGTTCGGTCAGATGGAGGGAGACATCTTCGTTCAGGTCCTGTCTGACCTGAAGCGCGAAGGCATGAATACCGAGGCCGACGCACTCGAAACAAAAATGCGTGAGCGCGCTGATCATTGGAAAGCCCAGGCTTACCCCTTCGGCAGCGAGATGCCCTGGGACTCGACCGGCCAGGAAGAAGTCTATGCGTGGACGAAACAGTTCGGCTACAACGACAAGGCTGAAGTAACACTCAACGCGATTCTGGGATACGACCCCACGATCCCACACTGGGGATACAACGGAAGCGCCCGCCGGTATTGGGATTTCATCTTCGCCGCAAAATACAGCCGGATCGAGAGACAGTTGCACCACTACGGCTCCGGTATCAACGCGATTCCACTCTTGTCGGAATATCGCGAGCATCCTGATGATTTCTACCTGTTGCGCGTCGGCTACGGTGGCACGATGGGTGTGCTGACAGACATTGACCAGGAAGGCTTTCTCTCCCCGGCGTTCCACTCTTTTCCCGACATGCTCAAGCCTGATCCGCTCTCCGGCGACAACGGGCCCAATTTCTTCGGCCACGCATGGAATACCGCGACCTACATCGTGCGGCATCCCGAGTTCGGATGGCTGGCCTTCGGCGGCAACATCTCGACTGATCGAGGCAAGATATCTGTTGTCCCGCTCGACTCGTTCCGGACCCGCCTTTATGTAGCTCCTCTGGGATTGTGGCTCACCCTGGATGCTAGCCAGTTCCAGCGGGTTGAGTTGGACCCGAAAACTGGATCGGCTCGTCTTGGTTTTGCGCCGGCTACACAGTTTGCGTCTAGCGCCCGCTTACGCGTGGAGCAGCCAGCAGCTGGAGAGGGTGGGCTGGAGTATCGCCTTGCGGGGCAGTTCAAGTCAGAGCTCGGAGCATTCGTTGTTCCTCTTGGTATCGAGACTGTGTGGGTCGAGTTGACTCCCGCGCCAAAGGGTCGTTAGTCCACAGAATTAAGGTGTCACAGAAAGTTCGACTATCCGGTCTTGTCAAAGGTAGAGTGTGCCTCTCGGTTGCAACGATTGTCTGGTTCGGGAATTCTGGAGAATCTTGAAGCGTGGCTGCGAGTTTCGAATCCAAGGTTGTGTGCACAGCAGTCCTGACAGCCATCTTGCGAAGCGTGATATCCGACTTGAGGCCGGTACTGAGGTAGGCCTTCCAGACTCGACTGCCGCGTCTTCCAAAGCGCCCAGGCACGATCGCCTGGAATCGTTCAGTCAACACCGACCTCTCTTGTTCGGCATTGCCTACCGCATGCTGGGAAGCACCGCGGACGCTGAAGGATCTATTGCAAGAGACATTTATTCGCTGGCAGCAGGCGTCGGATGTCGAGATCGAATCACCGAGAGCATTCCTTGTGACGATTTTGACCCGCCTCTGCATCAACCATCTGCAGTCGGCGCGCGTGAGACGCGAAGAATACTTTGGCCCCCGAATGGAACAAGGAGATCACGTTTTCGTCGGGGATGAGCCCTCACCCGCCATTCGTGAGCGCTCGTCGGACGTGAGATCGCCATCGGCGACCATCTCCTCCAGCACCGCATTCGCCTGTTGGAATATAGGTTCGAGTCCTACCTGAGGAGCCATTCTTTCAATGGCTTACGACGCCCGCAATCACCAGCGCAATCAGTTAAGCGGGTCGGCTCAATGCCAACCCCACAACCTTGGAGTGCGCCTTCCCCATCTCGTCGGTCACCACGTCGCCATAGATGTTCATCGTCGTTCTGATGTCGCTGTGCCGCATCAGCTTCTGTTGAACAGCGATTGGCGTCCCGACGGCATCCAGCCAACTACGGTAGGTGTGCCGAAAGGCGTGAGTGCCGAGATGCCCGATTCCCGCTTCTTTGGAGGCCCGCTCAAGTTCGCGCCAAAACCCCGTGTACGAATAGGGAAGGCGGCCCAGCTTCAAAGGGCTGGCAAAGATCCAATCCTCCTCGGCTGAGAACTGCGTGGTCTGCTTCCAGACGCGTAGTACCTCCAGCAGTTCCTGGTCGATGGCCAAGGACTTACGAGAGGAATCGGTTTTCACATCATCCACAATCTGTTTCACGATGCCTCGCTCAATGTCGAGCTTGGCGCCCAGCCAGTTTACGTCCCCCCACTTCAGCGCAAGCAGTTCTGAGACTCGCAATCCCAAACAGACCGACACCAGAGCCATTGTGTTAAACGGTGTCTTCAGGAATGCTATGAGTTTCTTGAACTGTTCGACAGTGAGGCTCCGCGGTTTGCGAATGCGCTTTGTTGCACCCTTCACGATGACAAGGTCGATGGGGTTGCGTGCAATATCCAGCACGCCGCACCACATTGCAAACTCCATCAAGGCGCGAAGCAAGTTGCGGACGTGAGACCTACTCTTGGGCGACAAATCGAGTTGGCGAAGCCAGAGTTCAACCGGTCTTGGCTGTACGTCAGTGATGGGCTTGTCGCCCCAGTGAGGCAAAATGTGGTTACGCAGCCACGAGCGATACACACGAGAGGTTTCCGACCGCGAAGGCATTCTTTCGGATTGGTAGTGTTGAGCCAACTCTTTGACCGTGTGCGTCGTGTGTGTTTGGCTGATTGGTTTATTGACAACCGTCTGACGAAACGACTCTGCTGCTCGCCATGCGGCTGCCTTTGTAGGAAAGTCACGCAGCGAACCAATCAGTTTTGTTCGCCGGACTCCGTTTTCGCAGAAGAGATAGTTCCACACTCTGCGACGCTTATCGCAAACAACAGATCCCTGCTTGTGCCGTGCTCGTTTCATAGTCTCCTTTCGTTAGCGAGCACGGACGGCTGAGCCGAGCTTACCACAGGTTTCTTCTGAGTCACGATGGCATCCAGGTCCGCGTGCAGAAAACGCCAGATTCGGCGCTGCGTGCCAGTGAGTGCATAGACTTTCACTCTGCCTTGTCGAGCCCACAGCAAAATCGTCCGCACCTTTACGTTGAGACACTGTGCTGCTTCTCGGGCGGTCAGCCAGGTCGGACGTTCTGCCCCAAGAGGCGGTTGGCTGGAAGAATAGTCAAAATCGGAAAGCTGGGATTGGGCACACATACGACTCCTTGTTGGGACGGAGGGCGCGACGGAGGTGATATTTCGATTTTTCTTCTTTCGCTTCCATAGCGGCGGGGTGGGTTGGAGCTGCGAAGGTTCAGTCAAGGGCGACCGGAGGGAGCCGCGCAGCGGGCCTGCCCCTTGACAGGTTCTTCGCAGTTCCGTTTGCGTTCATGTGGAAGCGAAAGAAGACGCTGGATGTGTGGAGTGTTGTTCGTGTGCTTCATTGCGTCGTCCGATCCTTCGATGTGGACTTACCTTGAGTCTTGCGGGCAGGGAGATTTGTATTGGCGCTCGGTGCTGCTGCCTCTGGCTTCAATGGAACCACGACCGTGTTCGGGGTTGGTTCTGGTGCCGTTGAATTGATCCAGCGGTAGTATAGGGTTCCGAGCGCAAATCCCACAGCCAGAGCCACACTGCACAGAACGAGGACCGACCACTTGTATTCGTGGAGGAAAGTGTGGGTTAGATCGTGTGCTGCTTGCTTCGCGGTGGCCGTGGCATACTCGATGCTTCCGCGTATCTCATCGAGCGCCCAGCGTGCTTCGCTGGCAGCGCCTCGATAGGAATCGGTCAGTTGTTTGGACGAGCGGTCAAACTCTCCCGCGACTTGCTTCGTTTGTTTCGAGATGACGGCCAGGGCTTGCGCTGTTTCAGGAATACCACTTGCCACAAACTGCTGGCGCAGACTCTCGCTGAGTTTCGCGGCAATAGCTGCGGGGCTGATGCCCTCGGAGATTTCTGCTGGCAATTGCGCCAACCGTTCTTCGAGTTGCCTGTGCAAAGCGACTGCATCTTGTCGGGCGGACTGAATGGCCTTGATGCTGTGGTCTAAGATCGTGGCAATCTTTTCTCGCTCCGTGGCGATCTGTCCGGGAGTTTGCCGCGTCACCAGCGCCAGAAAGCCCATAGCGCGGGCGATCCGTAGCATCTCGTCATCGGCGGGCAAGCGGCGCAAATGCGCCATGTCACGATACCAATGCGGACGCTGTTCGGCGGGCAGCAGTTCGGCGATGTCGTCGATGAAATCGGACTCAGCAGATTGTTCTTCTACGAGTTTGGGCTGAGCGTTCACGGCAAGAGCAACCCCTTGGCTTTGTCAATTTCCTCAAAGAGCCGCCGCCGATAGCTCTGAGCACGGATGACCAGAGAGGCCTTCTTGAGCTCCGGGACTTTAAGCTGGCGTTCGACGATCTGGCCGAGTGTAACGCCGTGTTGTCGGGCGGGGTTTTCGAGTTCCGGCAGACGAAACTCCATCGTGAGGACAACTGGCTGGAAGACCGTGCGAAATTGCTTAGCTTGCTCGCTGTCCTGCCAGTAGGAGAAATCCGCTTGATGTGTCATGGCGTTCTCAACCACAACGTAGTTCACTCTGTCCTGGAGTCTTGCCGCCCAGCTCAGAACACTTTCCACGCTCGCCGGGTCGGGAGTGACGATGCCGATGGCCGTGAACGCCACACCGGTAGCTGCCACATCCTCAAACATGCTGTCGAACCACTCGTGAGTTACTTGCCCGGAACTCGCGCCCATATCCGCAAGGATGATGGGAGCGCCGTCTGACAAGTGGTCAACGAAAGCGTCAAGACCCGCAGCGGTGTGAATGTTTACCTTGGTCACCCTGCCGTCGAAGTAGTGCTTCAAGCTTCCGCGAGATTTGTTTTCGGTGTCCAGGTCGAGAAGCGTTACCGGAATCTCATGGCTCTGGAACCATTCGGCGAGGGCAAGCATAAAGCTGGTTTTGCCGACTCCTCCTTTTCCTCCCATGGTGAGAATCACGCGCTTGGACGGGGCGGTGGACGAGACGACAGAAGGTGAATCGGAATTTTTCCGTTCGGTTGCTGCAGCGGTGTTGGAGTCGTACATATATGGCTACTCCTTCGTTCTTTGATTACGATGAAGCCGCAACGGTTCGTCTGGGTTGTATTCAAATAAAAGTTTTTTCGCCCGCGTTTTTAGCGGTCGGTCTTTCAATTCCCTAATTGTCTTTGTAAGTCCTTCGAGTACCTTCTGAGGCTTCTGAGGTCTTCCAATGCCTTGGTGATCCTCGGGGTCCTTATAAGTACCTGTAAGTCCCTCCATGTTCTTCTTGGTCGCTATTGTTCTCGAATGCGAGAGCGACAGCTTCGACTTTGACTTCGAATGTGCGAGCACGAAGTCGTTCACCGTGCTCGTGGCTACCTTGAGGCCACAAGCTTTCTTGAGTACCTGTGTGATTTCTCGATAGCTGTGACCTCGCTTTCGCATCTCAGTGATTAGCTCGCTGTACGGTTCCAAACGTGAGCGCGGCTCTTTGGCAGGCAGGCTGTTGAGTATGGCTTCAAATTTGGGGTCCACAATTTCCTCCGAATGCGTCAGGCTAGATGCCACACCGGCGAAAGGCCGGTACTGGTAACAGACGCTAACCGGAGGTCAGAGGATGGCCGGACAAACGCCGGATAGATGGCGGAAGTAGACCGGATGATGCCGGACATCCACCGGACGAGATTCAGGTCGCGCACGCGACATCGGACCTAACGCGGAGCGTTAGGGATGGTGTCTTCTTACAAATGAGACGTTAAAGGTCTTCAACGATGCTGACCATTCGCGCCATGTCCAACGGAACAGGCTACTCCGCACGCCATTTGCAGCACAGCGACTACTACGCCGAAGGGGAGCGCGTAACGGGTCAATGGCAAGGCCGGGGAGCGGAGATGCTCGGCCTGACAGGGGAAGTTCAGGCGGACCAATTCGAGGCGCTGCGCCAGGGCGTCGATCCCCAAAGCGGTGAGTTCCTTCGCCAACGCCACAGCGCCGACCGCACAGCCGCTGATGGCACGACCCAGAGCCGGGGCCGAAACCTGTACGACTTCACGATGTCGGCTCCGAAGTCAGTTTCCGTCATGGCCCAACTGGGTGGGGATGCCCGACTTGTGGAAGCTCACGGGAAGGCCGTTCAAGAAACGCTGAAAGAGCTGGAGCATCGCGCAGCGAGCCGCGTCCGAAGGGACCGAGCGAATGATAATCGCATCACGGGTAATCTTGTATTGGCCGTCTACCAGCACGACACCAGCCGCGAACTTGACCCCCAGCTTCACACCCACGCGGTTGCCGCTAATCTGACCTACGACGGCGCGGAGGGCCGCTGGAAGGCGCTGCAAGCCTCCGATATCTACGAGCAGCGAGCTTACCTGACTGAAGTCTACCGGAACGCGCTTGCCCGCGAAGTGCGGTCTCTGGGCTATGAGATCGAGGACCGGCGCAACTCCAAAGGCAAGAACCTGGGTTTTGAGATCAAGGGTGTCTCCGATGAATTGCTCGAAAAATACAGTCAGCGCAGCGAGCAGCGCGACCGGGCCATTGCCGAGTTTGTCGAAAGTAAGGGTCGCCAACCCAGCGACAACGAAATCGCCGTGCTGGTTCGTGAGTCGCGGGCCGATAAGCTGGTTGAGATTTCAACTGCGGAAGTGCGTTCGCGCCAAACGGCTCGATTGACCCCACAGGAGAGCCTAACCTTTGAGCAAATCCGCGAGGCAGTCCGTCAGAGATCCGAAACGCAGCGACTGGAACCGGAGAGCGCAGTTCCTTCCCTCGACTACGCAAAACAACACGTCTTTGAGCGCGTCTCTGTGGCGCTCGACCACGAACTGTTGACTGAAGCACTCCGTCATGGCCGGGGCCGGATCGACTTGGCAGACCTGAAAGGTGAGTTTTCACTGGAAGAAAGCACCGGCAGAATCCTCCAGGCTGGGAAGGAAGTCGCCACACGCGAGAGTCTTGACCGTGAGCGGGACATGATCGAGCGGATCAATCGTGGAATCGGTCAGTTTGATCGGCTGGGTCGGCAGCATGAATTCGCTGCTTCCGCCTTCCTCCGTCCCGAGCAGAAAGAGGCAATCGAATTTGTTCTCGATTCCCGTGATCTGGCCGTTAACATTCGTGGGGCGGCAGGCACCGGGAAAACCGCCACGCTGCAAGAGCTGCAGCGCGGCCTCGAAGAAAGCGGTCGCCAAGTGTTGGCAGTTGCTCCCACAATGAGCGCAGTTGAAGAACTGCAGAAAGTCGGCTTCTCGGATGCCATCACCGTAGAACGGTTGTTACAAAGCCAGAGTGCGCAAAGGGATTTGCTCGGGAAAGCCCTGATCGTGGATGAATCGGGCATGGTTTCCGGTCGCCAAATGGCTGAACTACTAAAGCTGGCTAACCAGCAAATCCGCGCGAATCATTTTCAGCGGTGACACCAAGCAGATTCGGAGTGTCGAGGCTAGCGATGCTCTTCGTGTGCTGGAAAGAGAATCTCAGTTGAAGAGTGTTTCGCTTAGCGAAGTGCAGCGGCAGACTGCCCAAGGCTATCGCGAGGCGATTCAGGAATTGCGGCGTGATCCTGAGCGTGGCTTCGCCAAGCTGGAACAAATCGGTGCTGTGCGTGAGGTCCCCTGGTCCGACCGGGCACAAGCAGTTCAGCAAGCCTACTCAGAGGCTCAAGCTCAAGCCAATGCGAAGGGTCATCGTATCAGTGTGCTGGTTGTCGCCCCCACACACGAAGAGATTGGCAATATTACCGAGGCTATCCGCGCTGAGCGCACGCGCACAGGTGAACTGGGACTGGGTACCCACCAGCAGCATCGCATGCCATTGAACTGGACGAGCGCGGAGAAAAGTGACATGCGGAACTATGCTGAAGGCCTGGTGGTGGAATTTCATCGGGCTGTCAAGGGCGTTGCCAGGCATGAATCGCTGGAAGTCATCAGAGTGGAAGACGACAAGGTCGTTGCCCGCAACGCACGCGGCGAGGAACGCGAGTTCACGGCAAAGCAAGCGAAATGCTTTGAGGTCTATGAGCGCCGCGCCATCGAAGTGGCTCTCAACGACAAGTTGCTTCTGATGTCAAATCGGCGCGATCTGGGCTTTCGCGCTACCAATGGCGAACTGGTGACGGTTTCCCGAATTGACGAGCAGGGCCGCATTCATCTACAGGATGGCCGCACCCTGCCGGAGAATTACAAGCAATTCACGCACGGCTACGCTGTCACTGCCCATCGCAGCCAGGGAAAATCTGTCGATGCCGTTGTCATCTCCGGTGACGGGATGCGGAAAGAGCTTTTCTACGTGGCTGCTTCGCGGGGCCGGGAGAGCATCACGGTTGTGACCAGCGATAGAGACCTGCTGCGGGAGTCCGTAGCACGCTCGGTCGCGCGGCAATCCGCTTCCGAGTTGTCGCGAAAAGCGGAAGAACCTTCCTTGCAAACGCGGAACCCGTCTTTGCGCGAGCGTGAACTCCGCGAACTGCCGATTGCCCGCGAGCAAGGGTGCGACCACGCACTCAAAGGAAAGGAGCCACTTAGAAAAGCTCCCGAAAGAGTGCAAACCATCGACCGTGAGAACCCGACTCGCGATGAGAAGCATGAGCAAATCATAGAGCCAAGCCACTACTATGGCATCAGCCGGTGACTCAAAGAATTGTTCTTGGGGGAGGAGTTTCCACCAGCGTCCGAGTAATGCGTTCTCGGCGTCCGTGGGAGAAGCGCGGCTGACGTTTCCTCGAATCCAACGGTGTGCCAAAATGCGTTTCACGGAAGCGTCAGCCTGATTCCAGATCACCTTGACCATCGAGAAAGGTTTTCCCGTGTCTGATCTATTCCAAATCGTTCATGACACACGCCCAGATCGTGCTCGGCTATCATGTCCCTTGAACCATAAAGTGGCAGCACCCGGAAGCATGAAGCGAGGACAGCGTGCCCATTACTTCCGATCTGTTTGAAACCTATCTTAAGTGCACAACCAAGTGCTTCCTGCGGTCACTCGGTGAAACGGGAACCGGCAACGGTTACGCGAACTGGGTCAAGGCAGAACACCTTTCCTACTCCTCTGAGGGAATCAAACATCTTGTGGAAGGAGTCGCAGAGGACGAGTGCGTCACCGGACCAATCGACTTGAAGGAGACATGGTCGTCCAAATGGCGCCTAGCTATACAGACCATCGCGCGCACACAGAATCTCGAATCGGGCATTCATGCTGTGGAGCGCTTGGTATCAGAGAGGGGAGACAAAGCGGCGCCGCTCATCCCGATTCGATTGGTCTTCACAAACAAAGTGGATAAGCACGACAGGCTCTCGTTAGCGTTCGATGCGCTTGTGTTATCCCAAATGCTGGGTTGCGAGATCGGCACGGGCAAGATTATCCATGGGAACAACCACACCGCACTCAAAGTCAACACTGGTGCTCTGACGAGCGAGGTGCGGAGATTAACTGAAAAGATCGGCGTTCTCCTTTCCAGCAACACGCCTCCGGAACTGATTCTCAACCGTCATTGCCCCGAGTGTGAGTTTCAGAACCAGTGCAGGCAGAAAGCGATCGGGAAAGACGACCTCAGCCTGCTCTCAGGCCTCACCCAGACAGCACGCAGCAGTCATCGCAGCAAAGGGATATTCACCGTAACCCAGCTCTCCTACACTTTCAAATCTCGCAGGGCACCCAAGAGAGCAAAGAACCCTGTAACACCGCACTACTGCGCGTTGCAGGCGCTCGCTATTCGGGAGAATACTGTTTATATCCACGGGACTCCTCGTTTTCCTAAATCAGAGACCCACGTATACCTGGATATCGAAGGACTTCCTGACAACGAGTCTTACTACCTCATTGGGGCTTTGATTGTCTCCGACGGAAAGGAGAGCTTCCACTCGTTCTGGGCAGACGACGAGTCACAAGAGCCGGCCATATTCTTCCAGTTTATTGAAGTGGTCTGCCAGTTGGCCGATTGTCGAATCCTGCATTTCGGAGGATATGAAATAGTCGCATTGAAACGGATGAAAGCGAGGCTGCCAGAACCCTTCCACGCGAAGATCGATGCGATTCTCGAACGAGCGACAAATGTGCTGTCGGTCATACATCCTCACATCTACTTCCCGGTCTATTCGAATGGCCTTAAAGATATTGGGCGCTTTCTTGGGTTTGAGTGGGCCCAGGAAGGCGCCACAGGACTGCAGACCATAGTTTGGCGGAAGAATTGGAACAAAACGAAAGCTCCTGATATCAAGGCGCAACTGCTTCAATACAACCAAGATGATTGCCGCGCATTAAGGCACGTCGTCGAGTCTATCGATAGTTTGATCTCCTCGGGGGTGCCAACCCCGCCCGGCCGTGAGCAAAGGGCAGTAATCAACACAGCGGATTTGAGACAGGTTGGCTCCGGATCCCACAAGTTTCGGAAAATCGAGTTCGCCGTGCCCGACCTCGATGTTGTCAATCGAGCTGCATACTTCGATTACCAGCGTCAAAAGATTTTCGTCCGAACCAGCACATCACTCAAGCGGATTCTCACGAAAGCCTTGCCGAGGCGGGCGCGTCTGAAACCAAATAAAGTTCTTCAATTCGAGGCCAAGAAATGCGTTTCGTGTCGGAGCAGGAAGATTTCAAAGTTGCGTCTAATCAAGAGAACGGTGATCGATCTGAAGTTTTTCAAGGGCGGCGCCAAAAAGTGGGTCACAGAGTATCTATCATGGAGGTACAAATGCGCAAAGTGTGGCACTCTTTTTGTTCCCGAGGGTGTTCCCGGCGGAAGAGCAACAAAATATGGACACGGGCTTGCAACTTGGTGCATATACAACAGCTTGGTCTGTGGGCAGAACCTGCTTAGGGTCCGACGAGCGCTAAGAGACATCGTTGATCTTGACATTCCACAGCCCACAATTTTCCGTTTTAAGTCATCGTTGCGGGAAACGCTTCAACCGATATACGACAAAATCCTTGCTCACCTATTAAAGGGATCGCTCCTTCATATTGACGAGACTGAGGTGAAGTTGAGAGGTTGCAAGGGTTATGTTTGGGTGTTTGCAAGCATGGACGCAGTCTACTTTGAGTATCGGGACTCACGAAAGGCTCAATTCCTCGGACCACTTCTTGAGGTATTCAAGGGCGTTCTCATCTCTGACTTCTTTACCGGGTACGACTCCCTAAAATGCCCCCAACAGAAGTGCTTAATACACCTTATACGGGATATGAACGAGGATTTGCTCAGCAACAGTTTTGACCCCGAATATAAAGATGTGGTGCAGAGATTTGCGCGTCTATTGCAGCAGATTGTCGAGACGGTTGACAAGTATGGCCTCAAGCGGCGACATTTTCGGAAACACAGGAATGATGCAGTCCAGTTCCTCAAATCGGTTAAGGAGGCGCGCTATTCGTCGCCAATCGCAACGAAGTACCAAGAACGAATGGGTAAGTATGGCTCAAGGCTTTTCACTTTCTTGCACTACGATGGAGTGCCGTGGAATAACAATAATGCTGAACATGCGATTAAGGGCTTTGCGAGGGTTCGCAGATTTGCTGACGGCAGGTTCACCGAGGATTCACTCCGAGAGTACCTGGTCATGTTGAGCGTCGCCGAAACTTGCCGGTATCAGAACATTGATGTGCTGAAGTTCCTGCTTGACCGAGCGGATAATTCCTCCCGTTGCCAACTGCTGCTGCAGTGATCAAGAGATAGTCGCTAGCCGAAGAGATCACAAAGGCCGACTGGTTCCCGCCATTATGGGGGCGTGTTTCGGTGGCTGCGGAATTCTTCTTGCATGGCTGCCTGTTCGCGTTCCAGTTCCGTCATGTTTCTTCGCACTTCCGACGAACTGACCAGACTCGGCCCCTGAGAGCTTTCTGCCTCCACTGCCCTTACGAATTCCTGCGGAGAGCCGACAAAAGAGCTAAACTGCGATCATGGGGTGTTGATTTCTGATCAGCATTTCGACGCGTTCCTCAAATGCAGGACGAAGGCACACTTCACCTTCTCTTCTGCAAGGACGGGTGAACCTTCGCATCGAATCAGTGACTGGCAAGGGCACATCGCTGAAAACTATCAGAAAAACTGCCTGGACTACCTCCGATCAGCCTATGCGTCCGATTGCTTCGTCGGAACGCCACGGCCAGAAGATCTAAGAAATGCCAAGTATCCACTCATCCTTCAACCGCTAATAACCGCACAGGAAACCGAATCCCACGTTCATGCTCTCGAACGGGAGGCAGTACCAACCCGGAAGGGGCGCAGCCCCTACGTACCAATCCGGTTTGTCCCATTTGAGAAGATTTCAAAGCATTACAAGCTGATGCTGGCATTTGACGCCTTCGTTCTCTGGAAGGTTTCCGGTCAGATGCCGACCAAGGGAAAGATCATTCACGGTTTGCGACATGCTGTCCTTAATCTCAGGCTTGATACCTTGATTCACGAAGTGCAGCCTCTCGTCGGAATGCTCCGTACATTGCTCAGCGAGAGCAGCGCACCAGACCCCGTTCTGATTAAGCACTGCCCAGAGTGCGAGTTCGAAACATATTGCAGGAAGAGAGTTACCGAGAAGGATGACCTTAGCCTCTTGGATAGCCTCAGCATCAAAGACCGTACAACACTGAATACGAAAGGCATATTTACCGTAACTCAATTTGCCTATACGTTTCGCCCGCGCCGCCGCCCAAAGCGTCTAGCATCACGCAAAGAGAAGTACCACCATGCTCTCAAGGCTCTCGCCATTCGAGACCGCAAGATTCATATAGTCGGGAAGCCCGAGCTAGCAGTCAAGGGAACACCAGTTTATCTTGATGTCGAAGGAATGCCGGATCGCGACTTTTATTATCTCATCGGCATCCGAATACCTGAGGAGCCCTCGTATCTCCAATACAGCTTCTGGGCGGATGATATTGGTGATGAGGAAACGATCTGGCGATCCCTGCTCAGGGTCCTAGAACGGATTGACAACCCTGTCTTGATTCATTATGGAGCCTACGAAACCACGTTCCTCAAGCGACTCGCGCGCAGATATCCGGACTCAGCTGCCGACTCCTCGTACGTCAGCACACTCATTACCGGCGGGATCAATCTCTTGGGGATCACATATTCCCAGATTTATTTTCCAACATACTCCAACCGCCTGAAAGAAGTCGCCCGGTACCTTGGGTTCCAGTGGTCGCAACCTGCCGCGTCGGGGCTTCAGTGCCTTGTCTGGAGACAACAATGGGAGGAAACGAGGGATACCTCAATCAAGCAAGTATTGATCACCTACAATCGAGAGGACTGTGAAGCTTTGGAAGTGGTTACCCGGGCCGTTGAACGGGTCGCGGTCTTTGCGCAAGGCGGTTGTTCGGTGAGCGGTGACGCGACTGAGGTCTGCGTACACTCAGAAGACGTCCAGAACGTTTCGAAGTGGCGCAAGTTCACCAGTTCTCTTCCTGTCCTTGAGGAGATTAATGAGGCCGCGCACTGGGATTATCAACGTGACAGAGTCTACGTAAGAAACAGCGGCTGGCGCAGAAGATCCAATGCCTCACGGACTGTGCTTCGCACTGTCAGGCCCCGCATCAACAGAGTAGTTCTCTGTTCCGCACCTTCCCGGTGCCCCAAGTGTGGCGGCAAGAAACTAAAAGCAGGACCTGAGCAATCGAAGATCGTGTATGACCTTCGCATCGGAAAGACAAGCGTCAAAAGATGGATCGTCAAATATCTCTTCCACAGCTATGACTGCCTTCGCTGCGGCGCGGAGCTTTCTCCTCCGGAGCGGACGTGGCGTCGCGGGAAGTACGGATGGAATCTAATCGCGTTCCTGATTTACGAAATTGTGGAACTATGCGTCCCACAGCGCGTGACAACGCGTCATGTGAACCGTCTGTTTGGTCTCACTCTGCCCCGCAGTTCCGTGGGTGAACAGAAGAAGGTGGCGGCAAGGCTGTACCAGGAGACGCGGCAGATGCTGCTCCGGAGGATCGTAGAGGGAACGCTAGTTCACGCTGACGAGACTCCGATAGTAACGCAGGGCAAACGCGGTTACGTCTGGGTGTTCTGCAATTTTGACGACGTCGTCTATTTTTACAGCGAGAGCCGCGAGGCGGAGACCATGCAGAGGCTCCTGAAGGGGTTCAAAGGAGTCTTGGTATCTGACTTCTATCCAGCATACGATTCGATGGAGTGCCCGCAGCAAAAGTGCTTGATTCATCTGATGCGCGATCTGAACGACGATATGTTGAAGAATCCGTACGACGATGAACTGCGGCAGATAGTACAGCAGTTCGGCGCATTGCTCAAACAGATTGTGGATACTATTGATCGGCATGGTCTGAAGAAACACTTCCTCAACAAGCATCTTCGCGAAGTGAAGCGGTTTTACAGCTGGCTTTCCAATCGGCAGTGGCAAAGCGAAGTGGCCGCGAAGTGCAAGCAGCGTTTTGACAAGAATCGGAAGAAGCTCTTCACCTTCCTTGGCTATGATGGCGTGCCATGGAACAACAACAATGCGGAACATGCGATGAAGGCATTTGCCGCGCTTCGGGACGTAATTGAAGGGACAACAACGGCCTCGGGGATTGAAGAGTATCTCGTTCTTCTAAGTATTTCTGAGACGTGCAGGTACAAAGATCTTGATGTGTTGGAGTTCTTTCTTTCTGAGGAAAAGGATATCGATGGCTTTCTAAGAAACCGAGGGCGTACCAGAGTGCAGCCCGCTCGGTCCAATGAGAAGCCAACACAGGACCGTATTGTACAAACGGCACTTGAGATATTGGCCACTCATCCTGCTGGCCTCAGATTCTCGTCACTTGTTGAAAGACTTTACGAGCTGCTGCCCCACGAGTCAGAAAACACCATTCGGACTTATACGTGGAAATTGGCCGCCTGGCGACCGCAGGAGGTATGCAAGCCGGCGAGAGGGATCTTTCGACTCGCTCGGTTTCGTGAAACCGAAGCTACTGATGTTGAGATGAACAGGATTGCCACATAGCAAATGGTGAGCCTCACCAAGGCTCGAGCCGGAGATCGCCGAGGCAGGCGGGGCCAGCAACAAAGGCACGTGGCAGTCTGTCACTCTCTTTTTTCGCGATCCGCTCAGTGGATTCGCTCCTTGGTCCAGCGATCACGCCCTTCCCAGTAAGGGCACTGAGCACAATACTTTGCTTCGGGATAGTCCACGCCTTCTTCGTGGGGGCAGCCGATGATGCCGTCGGCGACTACGGTGGAGCGGACCGTGTGGGTCTTGAGGAAGGCCACGACGTGCTCGCCGATGACGGGATCATGGCGCACATCCAAGCCACTATCGGAGAATCAGCGCTCCAGTAGATCCGGTTCGTGATTCTCGGTGAGGATAATGCTGACGGCAACCTTCGGTCGGCCCATAGAAGGCGATCGTAGCGATGGCATAGCCGTGAAACCCGCGCTCGGCTTTCTTGGGGAGCCAGGGCCGAAGTGGTTGTCTTTTCTTCCGCATTCTCATGGTGCCAATGTCCTCCGCTCGCAAATCCGCTGCGAAGCAAATCTAACAGCCGGCGGCGCGCTTCCAGGTTTCGTGCGTTGTCGATGGCTTGGCCTCTAAACTCTGTACGAAGGTAATTCTATGCTCTGCCGCTTCCTTGGTTTCTGTCAGCCCCGCGCCGGCGCCGCGCGCACTCTTTCCGCTAAAGCCCGCTCCCGCTGACGCTGATCGTCGGCCAGCGTGCGCTCATCCGGTGTCAGCTCGGTGAGAAATCCGAGCCCGCTGAGGCAATCGGCGGTAATTCTGTCACGGTCAATGACCACTGCGCGGTTGACGAGCTGGCGGAGGTCATCCCAATCGAAGCCCCTGCCATCCTCGAATTTTTGCATCAGGCGTGCGGGATCGAAAGTATCGCGCGCCTGCCAGAGCTTCAGCACCACGAGGCGACGGATGAGTGGTTTGTCGAGTCTTCTGACCAACATACCGAGATCGTAGATGTCGCGCGCCTTGTTTCGCTGATAACAGGCGCGGATTTTCTCAGCAATGATTTCGGGCAGCGCGAGGCAGATGATGTCCGCGGGCGCGAAAGGCAGTAGTTTGAAATAACTCTGCTCGATCTGTGGTCGCCGTTCCGTCGGCAGCATCGGGGTTTCGCGTCGGCTGACCTGGAGCTTCACCTCGCTTACCCCGCTCGCGTTCCACTCATGGGTATAGGTCGGATTGATGCCCCATGACAGACCGTCCTGCGTCACATAATAACTACCATCGGGAATGGCGAACCGTATTCCGTGAAAGGGCTGGCCGAACGCTTCCATCATGTTGAGGATGATTTCCTCGTGATCGTGCTCCTCGATTCCGGTGAAATCAAGATCGGTCGAAAATCGTCCTTGGCTTCCAATGGACATTTTCCGCAGGCACGTACCGCCTTTGAAAGCCAGCCTGTCCAGAATGCCGCGCTCGGACAGAAGCTGAAGCAGGAATGTCAGCACCACTTCCTTCTCCGCGATCATAATGTCGCGAAGGCCGGATTCGTTCGAGTAGCGCTGCACCTGCGGCTGCGTGAGCATTCTTACTTCTCCTTCCTGATCGCTTTACGCTGGCCGAGCCCGGCGCTGCCGTGCAATTCTTCCCGCGGAACATTAACGAACACATGCCACGTCTTGTCATGGCCGATCGCACCGGGCACTTTCCGCAGGGGAGCGGGACCGAGCCATGCGTTCCGGCTGCGTGCAGCGAGCCGCAGCAAGCGCTCGCGCACTTCATGCGGGAGTTCGGCCTTGACGTGATCGGCGAGCCAGCCAAACCGTCGCATTAGGGCGCCTGACCCGATCCGTTCGAGATATTCGGCCGCCTTGTTCCAGTCAAACCGGCGGCTGGCCGTCGCCAGGATGGTAGCGGCCTCGCCCGCCCCGCCGGCAAGCGCCGGGCGGTCGACGCAGTCGATAGCCGTTTTTTCGCGGTCGGAGATCATTACGTTATAGCCGAGCACGTCCACGGACTCGAAACCGAAGAATTTTTTCGGCGCGGGATTGACTATCCGAACCCGTGACTCCCCGACGTTGCGCTCCCGCAGATGCAACGGCGTCACAAGAATAATCACGTTGCGGTGCTGCGTCGTCAGGCCGTAATGGGCGGCGGCGGTGCCGTAGCCGATGTAATAGGGAGTGGCGATTTGGCTGGCGAGAGCCAGAAGATTGCTGTCGCCCAAAGCGTCCGGCCCTTGTTCCGGTGGGATGAGCAGATATTTCCCCCAGCTCGCCCGTTCGAGCCAGCCTTTGCGGCGCAGCGACTCGATTACATGGTCAGCGGCCTTGGGGCCGCCGCCGAGAAGCCTGATAATCTCCTCCCGCGTTGCCTCCCGCCGACCCTTTTCGTTGAGGCCAAGGACGACCCGGCTTTCCTGTTGCGATAAAGTCCGGGTTGCAGTCTCCATGTCAATCTCCTTCACGAAACCCCCTGAAACAGGGTGTTTTGACGAAAATAATAGCATGCGCACAATGGTCGAGGCAACAGTTTAATTTCACTAAACCCCCTTAAGCAGGGGGTTTAGTGCATATAAATATATCTACGCACATCCCTCGTGTTCCATCTTTTCTTCTCCACATTCGAGCTTTCAAGGGCGCTTGCGGGGTTCGGCATCCAATTCTCTCGCAGCGCGAGGCGATCGACACCGAGGGCCCGCTGGCCAGGGCCATCATCGTCATCGTGTCCGCGATGGCGGAGCTGGAGCGTTGCATCATCATCTAGCGCGTGCGGGCGGGCATGCGCCGGGCGAAGCTGGAGGGCCGCCAGATAGGGAGGTCGCGGCTGGACGTGAACCGGGAGCAAGTCGTCCTCGACCGCCGGTTCCGGGATGTCGCTGACGCAGGTCGCGAAGAAGCATTGCATTTCGCGGGCGAGCGTCTGTCGTCTGATGAACGCCAACGAGAATTTCAGGTGGGGACCTTGAGCTAGAGGCTGGCCTCTAGCGGGAGTTTACTGGGAGTTGCGCAAAATGAATCGTAAGTTCATCATTTCGCACAGCGTTGAGGGTGCGATCTTGTAGGCAGCGAACCACCTGCAATTCCCGGTTCGAAAGCGGGCTCACACTGTGCGCATCTAGAATCTTCCGCAATAATCGCCTCCGCCCATTATACGGACCCCGGATATCAACTTGTCCGTTCGTGGGCTTTCCGATTCCTCGTCGCCGTTCGCCACGCGATTGATCCGCGCTAATGGGATAGCACCGCATTAGCCGAGCATCGTAGGGCTTCAACAGTTCGGACACCGCACTCACATCGCTCATTCCCGGATCGAGCCATAGATCGTAGCTGTCTGGATCGAGGATGACAGGCATGCGGTCATGGACGGCTGAGGTCAAGACGTTCGGCGTCGTTGTCAGGATCGAACAGGACTTGACCCACTGTCCGCTCGGGTCTTTCCAGCGAACCCACAGCCCTGCGAACGCGAACAACTCCCCGGCATTGACTTCAAAGCAGTGCTGCTTCGCTTTGCCCGTCCGCTGCCACTCGTAAAATCCGTCAGCCGGATTAGGGCACCTGCGGGACTTGAATGGATCACGGAATGCAGGCTTCGTGGCCGACGCCTCCGACCTGGCGTTAATCATCTGCGCGGCGAACGACGGGTCTTTCGCCCACGACGACGACCGGATCAAACCTCACGCATCAATGACAATTCCCGGCGAGGTTCCTTCGGGTTCTGCCGGATGACGGGAACCGGCTGAGTCGGGGCGATGTTGTAGCGGGCACTCCAGCCTGCTTCCTTGAAACGCTGTCGAAATACTCTTCGACAAGCTGCTCTCTTCGCGACAGTCGATAGCGCCCACACATCAGAAGATCATGGCCCCGAACGCGTCAAAACCGCTCCACAAACTTATCGAACGTGAGCACCATTACTCGAACGTACCCTGCCTTCTGCGCCACTGGGTAAATCTTGTGGAAGAAGTCATCGTCTGAGACGATTTCGTCCACGTAGGGCAACGCCGCAATCAGATGGAACTTGTCTATCAGCGTGTTCCGGTCTGCCACGACCCTGAGCATTCCATTCATGGTCCGACGAAGCAGGAAGGTGCTATTACCTGATCAGCGAGGCCGTCGGCGTCTTTGCTTGAGGTAGGGGATATGCTGGCTCGGGTAAAGGTGACCGCATCGTATCATGAGGTGTTCAGCGAGGTGGGTGAGGTCCGCCACGCCAAGCTCCCTACAGCCATAAAGCACGATGGTTGCGCAGGCCATTGCGTCCTCTTCGACTGCGTGGTGCGCGAACGGTAGGCCGAGATAGTGCGAAACAAGCTCCAAGCCGTAGCTGGGCAAGGTCGTCCAAAGGGCGTGAGAGATGGCTCGAGTGCAGTAGTAGTCCAATTCCGGGTACTGGATTTTGTACTCGTCAAGTGTGTGCGTAAGGACGCTAATATCGAAGCTCGCATTGTGGGCGACCAAGGGCATACCCTGGATTTCTGAATGAACTTCATCCCACAACTCTGCGAAAGTGGGCTTATCCGCAACGTGCTCCGCGGTGATGCCGTGAATCACGACGTTGTTGAGATCGAAGCAAACCTTGGAGGGACGAATCAGCCAAGAGCGACACTTGACGATCTGAGCTTCTTGAACCACGACGAGGCCCAAAGCACAGGCGCTAGCGCGATCAGCATTGGCAGTTTCAAAATCGATGGCAGCCCAATCCATGTCCTTTCACCTAATCTAAGACGGTGATCTTCTCGATCCTACGGCCGGATCGCCGAACATCGAAGTCGTACGTCGCCCAACTGCGCTCTAGTCGTTGCTGATACGGTTTTCACTGAGGCGGATGCAGCGGCAGACGGGAGGCAGCTAAGGCATGTCGAACGATGATTTAATGATACTCAAGGTTCTCAGTAGACTCAATGAGGCCCAGGCGCGTTTGTATGTCGGGAAGGAGGCCATTTGCAAGGGCCCCGGCGGGGTTCAAAGAATGCATGAGTTAACTGGGTTACCTCGACCGACGATCCTCAAAGGGATGTCGGAGTTGAGGCAACAAAAACCAGCCGCCCCCACTGGAGGCATTGGACAACTCGCCGGCGGGCGCGAAAGTTCGGAAGAATCAAACCCCACGAGCACGACTCCTCGCACCCGCCGGCGGTACGGCACGCAGCAGTACCGAATACGTCGGCCCGGGGGGGGACGCAAGTTGATCGAGGAGATAGACCCAGCCATCGTACCGGCATTGGAGCGCCTGCTCGCAGACGAGATAGCGGGTGACCCCATGACCGATCAGAAGTGGATCCGGAGTAGTCTGCGCATGCTGAGCAAGGACCTCGCAGACGAAGGTCATCAAGCTAGCACTAACACGGTTGCCCGCTTGCTCAGGGGCATGGGCTTCTCCCTAAAGGCCAACAAGAGGAAGCAAGGCAGGATAGGGTGTCCAGAAAGGGATCAGCAATTCAAGTACATCACTTCCCAAAAGCAACGCTTTGTTACAGGCGGGTGGCCCATTATCAGTATCGATACAAAGAAGAAAGAGTTGATCGGTGAGTTTAGGAACAACGGGCGCACGTGGCGTAGGCATGCGGAAGAGGTCAATGAGCACGACTTTCCCGGGGTGGCCAAGTGGCGGGCAGTCCCTCTGGGCATCTATGATGTCGCGAAAAACGAGGGCTATGTCTACGTTGGTATATCGAATGATACCCCGGAATTTGCGATTTGCTCGATCGCCCAGTGGTGGAAAGATGAAGGGCGCCGAGCTTACCCAATCGGAAGCGAGCTACTCATCCTGGCAGATAGTGGAGGATGTAATGGTTGCCGGGCACGAGCATGGAAGCTGAACCTCCAGGAGAAGCTCTGCGATAGGTTCGGTCTGACAGCGACGGTCTGTCACTATCCGCCGGGATGTTCAAAGTGGAACCCTGTCGAACATCGCCTGTTCAGCTACATCAGCACGAATTGGCAGGGAAAGCCCCTCAAGACGCTCGAAATCATGCTGCGGTACATTCGGGGGACGAGCACGGCTACCGGATTGAAAGTAAAAGCCTTCTTGGACCGAGGCCTTTATAAGAGAGGACAAAAGGTGAAAAGTGAAGATCTCGAACGACTCAAGATGGAACCTCATGCCATCGGTTCCAAGTGGAATTACACGCTACACCCGCGGAAAGTCCAGGAGTAATCGAAAACGGGGCCAAAACAGGTATAACCAAGCGCCTGATCAAAAGAGGCATGCTTTCCTGTTCTTTTAACGGCTGCAGTTTCGTGTTTTATCCGCTGTCGGTGGCTGCGGGCGCAAACTAGGACCTAACCGGGTCGTGAGTGCTGTCCTTGGGGTTCTGTCGACCTTTTCACTTGCGGCTGCTGCGGAAAAAGCCCTTTTGACCTCAGGGGGCTGAGGAAAGCCCGAAATGTTGACTTGCGATGTGAGGAGCAAACCGCTGTCCAGCAAGGCTGGCCCCCCGAACTAGGGAAAACTAGCATTCGATTCACAATGTAGTTAATCTATTGCGCAAGGGCAAAACACAATGACGATCCGGGTCGAACTCAACGCGGAAATAGAAGCGCAACTCGTCGCGGAAGCTCGCATCCAAGGCATACCTTTGGAAAAAGTGGCGGAGCGTCTTTTGCAGGAAGCTCTGGCTTCTCGCTCTGTGCCTCAAGGGAATCTGACTTTGGAAGGGTTTCATGCCATGCTCAATGCGCTGTCAGCAGGTTCCGAGGGATTGCCGAATCTGCCGACCGAGAGCTTCACGCGCGAGAGTTTCTATGAGGATCGCGCCTAAATGGCAGGCACGCCCTACTTGGTTGACCGCAACGTCCTTATCACTTCGCTGAGCAATTCCACCGGGACTCTGAGCAACACGAGGCCGAACCTGACGAAGAGGAATGACTGTATAATCGTGCCATGGCTGACCATGTGATCCACATTTCGGAAGCGGAAGCCGCCAGCGACTTCGCCGGACTACTGGCGCGCGTGCGCGCGGGTGCAGAAGTGGTGATCGAAAGCGACAAGTTGCCTGTGGCGGTGGTTCGTCCCGCCGAACCGCATGTGCGGTTGCTTTCCGAATCTCTACGTCTTGCCAAAGAGCATGCTTCCAAGGCTACGCTCGATAAGGACTTTGCCCGCGATCTGGAAGCCGCGATCAACAGCCATCGTGAACCGTTGAACCCGCCTGCATGGGACTGATCCTCGACTCCAGCGTGGTGATCGCTGCCGAGCGGCGCGGCGACACAGTCGAGCAGCTCATCGAGAAGATCGTGAAGGCGACGGGCGATCAGGAAGCGGCACTCTCTGCTATCGGCCTCACCGAACTCATCCACGGCATTTATCGCGCTCAGACCCCGGAGATACGCCTGCGCCGCGAATCGTTTTTAAATGAACTGCTGGCCGATCTGACGGTCTATCCGTACACAAAAGAAACCGCGCTGCTGGCCGGCAAAATCGACGGAGAGCAGCAGAGCCGGGGCATGGTGATTCCGTTCGGGGACTTGTTGATCGGAGCAACGGCGCTTTCGCTCGGCTACAAGGTGCTGACCGGCAATCTCCGCGACTTCCGTCGCATCCCCGGTCTTACGGTCATGCAGTTCTAGTGCCTGCCTCCGAGTTCCGAAAGTCACTTCTTTGCGCTCGGGCCGCTGACTACAATCAGCGGTGATGGCCTCCGCACCAAGAGATGAAACGCTGTCTGCGCCGATGATGGGGAGTGGTGAAGAAGTTTTTTTCTTAGGGCCAGGGGCAAAAAATCGCATCAGCGGATTTTTCCCAGAAATCGCGCAATCGCTGTAGGGTCAACGTGGGTTAAGTCGCAGAATCTTGATCGTGCGATCCCTTTGCCGCAAATTGTCGATCGCGCAGAGGAATGGGATCGCCTGCTGCAGGAGACCTGACGGGAAGGAATAACGCTATAATTGCGCCATGGCTGACGATGTGATCCACATCTCGGAAGCGGAAGCTGCCAGCGACTTCGCCGGGCTCCTGGCGCGCGTACGCGCCGGCGCGGAGGTCGTGATCGAGAGCGGTAAGCTGCTTGTGGCGGTGATCCACCCACCTGCCCCACCCCGCCGCACCATCTCCGAGTGCATCGCGCTGCTACCCGAGGACTCGACAGTGGTCATCGATGCTGACTTCGCCAAGGATGTCGAGGCAGCCATCGAGAGCCATTGCGAACCGCTCGAACCGCCCCTCATGGGACTGATCCTCGATTCCAGTGTGCTGATCACTGCCGAGCGGCAGGGGGCAGAACGCACGGCAGATGCTCGCCGCCATCGGCCGCATAGCCGGAAATACCGACATCGCCATATCCGTCGTCACACTGATCGAACTGGCCCACGGTGCGGCCCGTGCCGACGCAGCGCAATGAAAGGAAAAAGCGGCAGCAGTTCATCCATGAACCGCTTACGGCCCTGCCAATTCATCCGGTCACGGTGATGGTCGCTCTTCGCGTCGGGCAGATCGACGGTGAGAGTCAGGCCAAAGGCGTGCGCCTTCTACTCGCCGATCTTTTGATCGGCGTCACGGCCTTGGAACTCGGCTACAGTGTCGTCACCGGCAATCTCCGCCACTTCCAGATGATCCCCGGCTTGTCAGTCGTGCAGTTCTAGTCGCGGAAATCTGCAATCACTTTGCAATCACTTAACGTGAACTACCGGGTACTTCCATGTCCTTATAGCGCCGTCCGTGCTCTTTAAGTCCTTGTATTGACGTTTTCAGGTGGATTCGAGTCCTACCTGAGGAGCCATTTTTTCAATGGCTTAGTCGGTTATTGGGGCCCCAACGAGAACTTTGTTCTCGTTGGAGGATTGAATCAAGCAGCAAGTTTCAGCCCGACCGCAGCGACCAATTCATCTAGAGC